>Ga0078972_1000751_pt1 | contig 133309 bp, 98 predicted proteins | sample YelNatPaOPGAMG01_FD_67568 | JGI IMG/M metagenome (GOLD analysis project Ga0078972, IMG submission 67568) | Hot spring thermophilic microbial communities from Obsidian Pool, Yellowstone National Park, USA - OP-RAMG-01 (SPADES assembly) (version 2) | ecosystem: Environmental > Aquatic > Thermal...
CGGCGTGACAGGCCGACATGCGGGCGATCCTCCCACGGCAAGAAGATCGCATTCAGCACATCCGAACGAACCGTGACGAACCCGTAATCTGCAGTCGCAGGGTTCGGCCCTATCGCTGCAATCATAGACCTTCGAATCGCTCGCTCATGGACCGATGTCGACGGCAACGAGGGATCCAGACGTCGAACGACGTCCACGAGTGCATCGACAATGGCATCAAGGACGCCATTCGCGATACCAAGAGGTGATGCGGCAACCGCAGCGACAGCGATCACTGCCGGCTTTTGACGATTTTGCTCCTTACCAAAGCGCGGTTGCCGAGCTGCTATGAAAACTGCAATAGCAGGGTCATCAGCGTTAGGATCATTGAGCACACCAAGCGGCAGTTGGCGCTCCGCGGTCACCAGTGCCGGCACTTGCAGGGCGTTTCGGCGCCTTTTGAGGTTGCCGGCGTTACCGGCCTCTAATCCCAGCCCGCTTCGTGTACAAGTCCGCGGATATGGGGTCAGGCGGTACACCGCCCTGGTCTCAAGACCGTCGCTGCCAGGCGTGCCGCATTGCCGTCGTCGTCGCCGTCGACGGCATCAGCGGCGTCGACGTCGACGGCGCTGCTGCTGCATGCCCAGCGGGCGCATACGTCGTACCTGCACGCATCGCGCGCTCGCCCGTTGTCACACGCGCACACGCAGTCACGTGCACGCACACGCATACGCACACGCACCTGTATACGAGGCGAGCGCTCGAGCGTCGAGTCCAGCGCGAGAAACGTCCCTGTTCGAGAGGACGTCTCGGAAAGCTACACGTGCTCGCTGAACACCTGGTGGTGTCTGGGAAAGGGCGCAATCATGTCGGTTGAACTGCGGGTTGGTGGGAAGTGGCGGCTCGGCCGCAAAATCGGTTCCGGCTCCTTCGGGGACATCTACCTCGGTACAAACGTGTACACTGGTGAGGAGGTTGCGATAAAGCTCGAGTCGACGAAAACAAGGCATCCCCAGCTGAGCTATGAGAGCAAAATCTACCGTTACCTGGGAACGAACCCTGCGACGGGTCAGCCTGCGGTCGGGATCCCGCAGGTTCACTGGTACGGCACCGAGGGCGACTTTAACATCCTAGCGATGCAGTTACTCGGTCCGTCGCTGGAAGATCTTTTCAACTTTTGTCACCGGCGGTTTTCCCTGAAAACCGTGTTGATGCTGGCGGACCAAATGATCCAGCGTATCGAGTACGTGCACAGTCGCTCCTTCATTCACCGCGATATCAAACCGGACAACTTTCTCATGGGTCTGCGACGGGACTCGAGCGTGGTATTTCTCATCGACTTTGGCTTGGCGAAAAAGTATCGTGACCCGCGTACGCTTGTGCATATTCCGTATCGAGAGAACAAGAACCTGACTGGGACCGCGCGGTATGCGAGTATCAACACGCACCTTGGCATTGAACAGTGCCGACGCGACGACCTCGAGTCACTTGGCTACGTACTCATGTATTTTAATCGAGGCAGCTTGCCGTGGCAAGGTCTGAAAGCAGCCACCAAGAAACAAAAGTACGAAAAAATCAGTGAACGCAAAATATGCACCCCTGTGGATATCTTGTGTCGCGGCTTTCCGTCCGAGTTCGCCACGTATCTGAACTACTGCCGCTCACTGCGCTTTGAGGACAAGCCCGACTACAATTATCTGCGAAGGCTATTCCGGGACCTTTATCGGCGCAAAGGCTATCAGGACGACAATGCGTTCGACTGGACCCTCATGCGAAAGGCAGCACTGGAAGCACCGACAGGCGCTACGATGGAATCCGGGGTGGCGGCGATGCCCGCCGACGATACCGGGAGTTGCGGCGCGAATCGGGCCGATGTCGGAGAAAACTACGCTGGCAAGCAGGAGCTCGAGCTCGATACCCCCGAGGATATTGCCGTTCCGGTCCGATACCTGACGCGACCGGACACAGCATACGGGCGACCGGCGCCTCCGACGACAGCGGCACCACTGCCGTATTCGGAGCCGCCACCAGCGCCGTCGCCGCGGTAGCAGGTGCTTGCGACCAAGCGTCTGAGTCGTCGGGCGACGCTCCTGGTCGCAGTTATCGCTGTCGCTGCAAACTGCTGGCGTTACGCAGTACTCGCGGGCGCTTCGCCGACTTTGAGGTACCGCGGCGGCCGAAGGCAGCGATCGATGCGCTTGGCGAGCTCAATGGGCAACCAAGCAACGATCACGATAACCGCCGTCTTCCAGATGAACCCGACCGAGAACACGAGCCGGCGATTGAACTCCTGTGTAAGGATAAAGATCGCGAGCGCATAGAACAGCAGACTCAAGGCTTCGCTGAGCAGCATCAAATAATGCCAGGTGTGAATTTCGCTCGCAACCATGAGCAGCTCCAAGATTATGAGCGCAGTGAATGCCACCGCTTGAATATTCGCGGTGGTGAAAAAATCGTCGTTCCATAGCACCAAGACAGCAAATGTCATAATCGCCGTGCCGCTGTAAAACCCTTTCAAAACCCAGGTCAGAAACGTGCGCACGTTCAAAGAACGCCCGCGCCGGAGCTCGCTGTAGAGTTCCGGGTACGCCATGGCGATCGTATCTCGAACGTCTCGGTCGAGGATGAGCGAGAATATCGGCAACATGGTGAAGATGGTGGCATAGCCGACCATGAGGAGCCCATTGAAAACGGAAACTGCCGCGAAATAGAAAAACGCCGAGAAACACATCTGAATCACCGCGATCATCAGGCCTCGATGAATGACGAATTGCGCCAAGCACGCCGAGCGTTTGTAGCAGTTGCGGCCGTGCCACACGAGCAACCGCGGCAGATGCGAGAACTGTGCAACGCTAAAGTCGGCGGCCATGCTGGCTTGGCGACCCTCCTTGCCGGGTATCCCGACACCCACGTTCGCCCGTCGAATCATGGCTACGTCATTGCCGCCGTCGCCAATGGCGAGCACCCGCTTGCCCAGATGTCGACGGATGAGGCGCGCTAGCTCGCCTTTCTGCGTCGGCGAACAGCGACATGCGATAACGGCCGGCGCTTTGCCCGCCACCTGAATGAAATCCTCGGGGAAATGGTGCAACATGACATCCAGTGTGGTGCCGTCGATCACGAGCACCTCATTCTGGCGACGCTTGAACTGTGCGAGTTGTCGGGAGGCAACGGTACGGCTCTCGACGCCGCTTATCGTGAACGTGCGCTGATTCCGACCGACCAGGCGACTGCTGGTACCGATGCATTTGGCGGTCTCGACCTTGTCACCGGTGAGCATCCAAATATGGAATTCTGCTTGGCGCAGTTGTTCCAGGGTCGCCTTCACACCATCCTGCAGCGTGTCCTCGACACCGGTGATACAGAGCAGCTTCAGATCGCGTTCCAGACGCGCCTGGGCGGCGGCCATGGCCTCGGTACGCCCCTGGGTGCGCGCACGCGCCGCTCCATACAGCTCAGCGAACTCCCGATATTCGGGTTCTGTCAGATACCGCATGGCGTAGACGAGTGTGCGTAGACCCTCCCGAGCCATGTTCCCGCACTCTTCATCGAGCCAGTCATTCGCTCGCACCATTCGACCGATGATAGAATCGGCACCTTTCACAAAGAACATAATGCGCCGCGGAATCGGCACATTAGGCTCCTGCGGTCCATGCACCACAATACCCATGCGTTTGGCCACCGAGGTGAACGGAAACTCAACCAGAATCTCGAATGTTGCAATGCCACCACCAGGAACGCGCAAGCGAATCCGGGTCGGTGTATGCTCGATGAGCTGCACCCCAGTCGCGTTTGCGAACTGAACCAAGGCAACCTCATCCGGTGATGCAGCCTGAAAATCGTTATCAACTGGGGTCACGTTGTGAGCCAGGGCGATCGCGAGCATAGACTCGCGGATCTCGCGATCGAGCGACTCTTTGCCGCCGTCGAACGCGCGTTCCACATACGTTTTCAGGTCGTCCATGGCCTCTCGCCCGAATAACATGGACCCAAAATGAATTTTCTTGAAAACCATCTCATTCTTCGTGAGTGTTCCGGTCTTATCTGTGAGGATGAAGTCCAGGCGACCGAGCTCCTCGGGGATATCCGAGTTGCGCACCACGGCACCGGGCATGGCATGATCTCGTTCAATTACAAATTTGTACACATATTTCGCTAAATCCAAATTGATGCGCATCGAAATCGGAATGATCGACGCCAGCAGCAGTAGGTAGCGCAGCAGGTAGAGAAACCAGTGACGACCAAAGCCCTTGAAACAGAGCAGAATAAACGCCATTGAGAAGAGCAATAAGAAAAGCAGTTTGCTCAGAAAATTGATTTCTTCATCGAGCAGACCCACTTTGGATGGCGGCTCCGTCATGTTCATCATCGAACGCGTCTCCGCGCCGGTGTAGATCACCAGCGCGATCGCATTCCCGCTAGCGAGCACCGTGCTTGCCCAGAGCGTATTTTCCAGACCAAGGGGTTCGATCGTTCCATTCTGCAGGTACAAGTTACCGTGAAACTCGTAGATCTCCTTGCGCGGTGCCTCTGCCCAAACCGAGGCTTGTAACCCGACGAGGCTCTCGTCACTGGGAAGCAACTGCGTCGAATGGGCGGCGCGCCGCAGCTTCCAATCTGTTTCCCCGTCCAAATGGTCTGTGCGGAGAAAAACAGTTCCGTTCGGATCCGGAGATGCCCTCATGAGGATACAGTCCGCTGGGACGCGCTGGTCCTTCGACAGCACGATGAGGTCACCGACGCGTAGATCGCAGGCGCGGGTTGTGCGTCGCTCCACAGCACCACTGCCGCCAGCTACGAGCTTCTCGTAGACCTGACGATTGACTTCGTGATCCCGGCGGCGGCGGAGGATGTCGTCCACGGCGGATTTACTCATGGACACCGCCAGCACAAAGGCAAGCGGTCCAATGTAGGTAACCAGGTAGCCGACGCGCAACGCGGGGATGAGCTGCGAAATCGCGATAAGCAGGAAGAATATATTGTAAAACATTCGAAACTCCTCGTACAATGCCCGCGGAAAGAATGTTAGCGCATTGTATTTGGAGTTCCGCACTGCATTGTCAGGAAAACGACGCTTGCTGGGATTAGTGGTACCACTCTCCAGGTATATGGTGCGTGGCCGGGGCGGTGCTTTCACGAACCAGCGCTGCCGCAAGGTCTGTAGGGTAGACGCTTTGGAGTACGCCTCCGGGCCTGGATCACCAGATGGTTCGTTCTTTTCCGGCAAGTTGATGGAAACCTGCTCGTCGTTAGCGAACGCGAGTGCGCCGTTTTGCTTCAGGTCAGCGGGCGTCGGTGTCTCAAGTGCTGTTTTCTCCACAGTGAGCGGCGAGAGGCTCTCGTGCGGAAGCGCACCCAGACCGTCCACGTCCACGCCAGGTGGCAGATACCGCCCGGCGCGCGGGCCTTGCCAAGAAGTGGCAGTCCCCGGCGCTCGCCTGGAACGAGCACCTGACAGCGCACCGGTCGTTTCAGTCATTGCCCCCGTTTCGTGGATGCGTTCCGAGCTCCCGTTCTCCCCAAGCGACTGCGTCCCTAGGCGGAGGATGCGCTCTGCGGCAGAACGTCGGGAAAGACCCTTCGTACGTCGCTGTGGGTCCATCGCTGTTCGGTTTCCGGTTTGCTGAAGTTGGACCGGAGTACTCGTCCTGTCCGGAGGCAGCGCTAGCCACCCTCCCAAGCGAAGCACGAAGAGCAACCTCTATGACTCTCCGGGCTGTGTGTCGTCGTATTCAGAACGCTCGCTAACCCCCGGTATCCTGCTCCCCTAACCGAAATACTTGTCCCCGGACACAAGGAGTTGCCAAGCGTTCACGAACAAACGTTTCAACGTTAGCAACTAGAGTGTGTCCGCACAGGTCGTCCGTTCTTCGTTAAAAAACAGGCTACGGCTACGTAACCTGCGACAATGCGGACATGCCAGCGCGCGGGGCGCCCTGGCGCCTGCCGCCACCGCTGCGGATCGCTGACGATAACGTCCGGCATCGCGATACCCGCTAGGTAGACGTTCGTTTCCAACAGCTGATCGACGGATCGTCTCCAAGGACCAGGGAATACCCAGTGCTACGAATGGTCCAGCGCATCCGGGGAAGCGTCCATCATGTCGCACTGTAACGTTCCATTCCATCGGTCAACAGCATCCGTAGATTCGATTGGGAATACTGGATGATTGATACAATCATCCGGATGCCGAGTCTGGTGTGTGGAGTGTGTGTGTGTGCGCGCGCGCGCTCTCTGCGACGCTTATCGCGCCATTGCGGACGCAGCACGGAGGCAGAACAGCTTGTTTCTATCCTTGAGGGTGTTTATTAGAGGCGTGATTCACGTTGCACGGGTTTTGGGAGGCACCAGCGATGCTTGATCGGCCGTCGGCACGCCAGTGGGACTCGCGCTCCTACCGAACAAGATCTGCATGCAAACCTGCGTCTGCTTCGATCGGAGCGGCATGACAACGATGAATTCACGGAGGACTCGTTCGAAGAAAGTACATCAGCGTTTGGAAGCTCGGCATGAATTAGGGTATCTTGTGTCAGATGCGCTGGAGCTGCGGTCAGCGTGTCGAGATCTGGATCGTGACGGATGCGTCACAGCGCTGTCCTTGCCGCTCCTGACGGGAGCATTCCGACATGGAGCCGCTCGTGGATTCGCAGTTTTTCCATTCTCTTTCGATGTATGTCTCAGTGGCTGGTTCGATCCCCGGATTTCGTTTTCCAGCATGTGTCAGCGAGCACTGGCCAAGTCTCGTCGAGGAAGCCCGATGCACGTCCCTGTAGCTCGGGAGCGATCTCGTCGACTTCGCATCGATCGATCCATGGCTGTGGTCCCCGATCCTGTCTACGCGAAAAACCTGGGCGGGCGCTCGGCATGGATCGACTTGACCCAGTGCGATCACGTGCACATCTCTCAAAAGCTACAGTCGAAGAGCAGGATGCTACCAGCACCCCAGAGGCCGGTGCGTTTTCCACGAACTTCGCACGACACAGCACTGCCCTGCACCGGTGCATTAGACGGGCACGAATCGATGCTTGCGTGATACACACGATCGTAATTGGGTGCAGCTTCATGGAGAAAGGCTGGTTCACGAGCGTTATGTCCGTCGACGTGAATGTCGTGCGGTATGCTTGCGTGCCTGCGGTTGTCGCATGGCCGAGGCGCATCCATTCCATACGAGATGCGGTGTTGGCAAGCCTGAGCCGACGCCATCCCGAGTACTGCAAATCATCTGGTTCTATCCGACTTTGATGGATTTGGAATCTAGGGATTCAGCGGATACATGAAAAAAGTCTCCATTGTAAAGGAACACGGGGTCGCTGAACGTGGCGCTGTGTCGAGGCTCCGGGAGCGCTGACATCCTCGACCGGATCACCGACACCTGTGATGTATCTGCGTTCGTGTCAGATTAGAATGGGATAACGAGCTGCTCGCTCTGCCCCAGCATTTGGATTTCTTTTCGACCTCTTTTTTTCTATGTACAACCTCGATGTTCAAAGTAGAGCAACAAGTGCCCAAGGACTCATCCAGTTCTTAGATTCGCAGTACATTTGCTCGGGCAGGCTCGCTCGACTCTCGACCAGTGGAATTCTTTACGGCATCGTCATCGGGATCATTCGCGACGCCCTCGAACGAGACCTCATATCACACATGTCGCTGCACAGGGATAGAGCGACGTGGTTATACCGGGATGCGGTCTGGGGCTCCATAGCTAGCCAAGGTAGCTGCAGCGGTGTACGCTGGTGTCTTTTACCGTAATGGTGTTCCGTTTCCGGGTGCGTGTCATGAAGTGTATATTCGCGGTCTATAACAGATGTGTTCAAAGTGTGTCCATTTGAGGAAACAAAAAACCCAAGGGAAAGGTACGGAGATGGAAATCCGGGATCCTGAAGGACCGTCATCGCCAGTTTCGACAAAAAACTCTTCTCCTCGACGATCGAGCAAAGAAGTGCAAGTGATGCGGATGAAGAGCGGAGATAGGCGAGAAAAGGTGTTTGCCCGACGAGACGATGACGAGACTCTAGTCGTACAGCGGGCACGTTTTCTAGGACTCCCTCCATGGCTGAGTTCAACGCGAGGCAAGAAACATATGGCGTTCGTGACCCGAGCCTTGACGCCGTACTCTTGACCAGACGAGCTGCGGTCCTGAAGACGAGATCTGAGGAGCTGACGCGAGCCAACTTTGTGAAGCAGCATCTCAGACTCGCACTGTGCCTGGATAAACTGAACCCGATGGCATCGGGCCGTTCAAAAATGACTGGAAGCCGTCCACGGGAGTCTATTCATGTACCCTGCATCGTCGCTGGACATTGTTCGTTTTCCCGATCGTATTGGCAATGCGCATTGCCCCACAGACCTGAAACGCCTCGCTTTGCATCCACTCGAAGCCGTACGTCTATCCAGAGTGCGTATTCGCAGGGTTTCCTCTTCTTGTCGTAAAAATCGTTCCGGTCCAGTTGCTACCGCCGGCAGTTGGTCTGGGGAAAAGTTGAGGAGCGTTTGCTTTGCGCGTTTCACAACGCTTGCTTTTTTGTCTCGTTGGCGGCGGGCTTACGTGTATAGCCTGGATCTGTCTCTGCTGTCCACTTTATTTGCAGAGGTTTTCCACGAATCAGAGAGCCATAAGCGCTGCCGGCCATTGCGGGCGTCAACCGTTGTTGTGTGGTTGTTTCAAGCGCAAATAGGTGTACCAACCTTTGCAGAGCGTCCGCGGAACGGTCTCCAGTCACAAGAGCTATCGGCTTTGAAACACGCAACCTGGTTTGGTAAAAACGCTTTCCAGAGTTCATCCTCGCGAAAACTTCTTTACACCGAAGAAACGTTCTCCAACTCGTACGAGAATGAGCTCGCGGGTTCAGACCATCAGTTGTGAGCGAGTCGCTGACTTGGTGCGAAAGGGCGCCATTCCGTGGCCAGTAACGATCCTCGATGTACGCGACGTTGACTTTCACGGTGGATGCATACGAGGCGCATGGCATGCTCCGTACGACGAAGCTATAGGGAATCTGGGTGCCTTGGCCGTGAAACTCATGCGCTTTGCGCTGAAAATGCATTCGACATCCGCAGGAGATCGGCACTTGGTCATATGCCACTGTATGCTTTCCAAGTGCCGCGGACCGGAGATCGCTATCGGGCTCGCTTCGACGCTACCGCGGATGCATGTCCAATGGAAAAGAGAGGGTTCAGATCTGGCGCAGCTGGACTTGCCCAGCATCGCAGTCATGGAAGGTGGATATGAACATTTCGCACGTCTTTTTGGTGAAAAGGAGCCTGGGCTGTTCGCTGACCGCCCCATTCAGGTTGTGTGCGAGTAACTCGAGCAGCACAAAGGGATTCTGGGAAAGCGAATACTTCTGCAGATGAGAACACACTACGACAGACGAGCTCTGAACAGCGGCAGCAGTGGCCGGCACCAGCGATTCGAGAAAACGACTCGGATTATGATACACTCGACAGCATCAAAGGCGGAGAAAGGTGCGCGCCTTTGCAATGATTCGGCGCTCTCATCGGGGTGCAGAGCCGGGTCGGACGCGCGCCCGCGCTCATCCTGGGGAAATGCTCGCTCCCGGGTGCCTGCGTATGAGGCCGGACGCCGGTGAACGGCACCGCAACCATCAAGGATTAACAGCGTTTCTCTGCATTGTGCGATACGCTCCTTTTTGACTCAAGTGTGCATGGCGGTCGAATGCACGAGACGTCACGCATCCCGATCATGTCCCGCTCCTTATATGTGGTTCGTCGGGGATAACGCAAGCGGCATCCGGATGCAAGGGTGTTGCGTTGCATTCAGATTCGGAGCGCTACATCATTCGCGAGCGGTTTTTGAGGGAGGGCAGCGTTGATCCAAGACCACCCGAAACGAAACACAAGCTCCGACAAGACTAGGGTACGTGCATTCTCAGCCGACCCTAGACGGCAGCGCTCGAGCCACCATTTCCTCATTGGACATGTGATTTCTGCGGCGTTCCTGTGCCGCACGGATGTGCACCCACTCTCCACTAGTTTAGCAGGTCGGAATGCATTTGCTCATTGCCGAACATTACCGCATTTGATGAGGTATCGGCAGCGGTGCATCAACCTCGACCAAAGTATACGAGATCGTATCTCTTCGATGGGGTCTAGGCAGATTCAAGCAAGCTGGACCTGTGAGTATTCGTAGCCACATTTGGGAGCGGTGCAGCGGAATCACTGCGAACGGCGTATCCCCGAGAGGCCCATCGACGGGGCCGAATACCTCATGATCCGTCCGTCCTGCGCGTCGCACGGGGCGCTGATGCTCTTCAAGAGCATTCGTCAGCGCCGATGCACCAAGAAGGACTACCGACCCCTGGCGCTCCCATTACCAGATCCGTTCCATGAACGCAGATGACACGCCGACGCTCGCTGGATTCGTTTCGGGTCCGGCAGCATGCACACGTGTCCGCGACCAAGGCACCGATCTCGTGGCCACCACCGATGATGGACTTGTTAACAGGGATCGGTCTGTACTCTTGCGGCATCATATAGGAACCACGCTAGAGGACGCCCATTCGGTTTGGTGCCACAGATATGTAGACGCATGCAGGGGAAGGCGCCAGCGGGTTCACACAGCTGCTGGGCACACTTGCGTCGATCGTTCTGCATTCGATGCGCGTATAGGCGTTCAGTCATCGCGAAGTTGCTTCATGCGCGGTAACCGTCGACCTGGGGTCATCCGCACCAGCAGACGAAGCGGTCTCAGCATACACGATTGTGGGCATGTTTTCCTCAGTGTCCTCAATGAGGAGAGACGCCCGCTCTGCTGCGCTCTCCGGGATGGACCTGTAGAGCGCAACGACGTGCTCACCGGTTAGTTCCGTAACGAGCATACGCAAGCTCGCGGCATTTCGCGGTCGTATACTCTCTCCATTAGGCAGCGGGTACTCGGCATAGATCGTAAATGCCCCGTTCAGCGCGCGCACCTTGAGCGGTTCGCGAAAGTGCTTCCGGCGGTTGGCAGAGTCCTCTGCTGACGCGTCGCTGCTACGATCACGATGCATAACGATCCGCCGTCCAACAATGCGAGTTTGCCGCCCGCCGTGACCACAGCGCAGCGCGATACCTGAACCTGGACGTGCGCCTCGGTAAAGCGGGTAACGGCTCAGCAGCAATCAAAATGAGGTTAAGGCGTCGTGCCCTGCAACGCAGACGTCACGAGCTGCCTCAGACTGATTGCAAGTCTGGACAAAATACACTCGCTTCACAGCTGCATGATCTCGCCACACAAGGCCTGTGTACGGCGCGTCGTCACCAAAACGCACCCCTCTGGACGACAACCAAGCGCGCTCGACGCCAGCAGCCACAACTGCGTATCGTCCATAGAGCGCGCATTCTACGGGTAGATCTCCGGATCGGACAGCGTCTGCGTTGCACGAATGGCTTTGTCCGTTCCTTCTATAATCGTCCCTAAAAATCCTCTTTGAGCGACTGTATCCTCCGCATGCGCACTGTCGCCCGATCAGCGGCATCGGGGCCTGTGCGTGGCGTGCGAGCGCCTGTGCAGTCCGCCCTGCACATCGCAGCAGCAGGCGCGCACGCCGTCGCCAGTGACGTTCGAGAACAATACTATACATATAGGAAAGAACCTTGATATCCTGGTACACAAGCCGTGATCGCTCTGCACGACGATGGGCTCGCACATTTTGTCGCGCACAGAACACGGACGTCTCGTTGGGAACGTGTCCGCTGCTGTTGTGTGCTCCTGATGACGCTCGTTACAGTAGCGCGCAGTCTTGCGCGGGCGCTAGGTTTCGCGAGACAGGGATCGATCGGAGGCTGGTACAGAGGTGCTCTGACTTCGACGCGTAGCTGGTCCAGTGAGGCGGGGAGCGGAGGTAGCGTCTTTCTCGACCGGAAAGACGTTCTCGAACGAGTGCTGAACGTTGTACGGAACTTTGAGAAAGTAGACGCTTCTAAAGTTACACCAGATGCACACTTCGTGAAAGATCTGGCTCTAGACTCGCTGGATACTGTGGAGCTCGTTATGGCATTCGAGGATGAGTTTGCGATTGAAATTCCCGATGCGGCCGCGGAGAAGATTCTCAGTGTCGCTGACGCCGTTGAGTACGTCACCAACAACGCGCACGCCAAGTGAGAAAAACCGAGGTCCGGAAACTGCCTGTGGTGAATCATCGCTCGCAAACTGAGTCGACTGCTGAAACGATTGCGGTTTTGCACTTGCAGGTGGAACTCGGCGCCAGCGCCACGTTCCACCGAAACCACGTAGCGCGCAACCATAAAGGCTTTCCGGTTCTTTGAAATCGTTTTCATTATGCTTAATCGAAGTCTCTTTGTTGGAATAATATGGAATCCAGGCCAGGTTTGTATTCGAAAAGGAGCCGGTCAGGTCGCGCAGATCCAGTGCCCCGTCCACTGGGAGGTACTCCTGGACCGCGGAGCCGTTCGGGGGCGCGGCGCGAGCGGGCAGTGCAGCAGGACGCAATTCCGACACAGCGCTTGGTAAGCGGACGACAAATTCCATTCGTTAGCGTGTATTGAGTGAGGGCTATTTTTAGAACTCTTTAGTAGTCAGCAGACGTACTCCATGCAATGCAGCGCGCACTCGCGGTCATCAAAGCGAGAATCACGAATAGGGCATGCTCTCTTTCTGCGATGTGCTATGCGACACGGCAAATCGATTAGAAATCAATGAAGAAACGGAGGGTAACTGTACCTTGGCGCCTGCAGTCACAGGGTTCCTGGCAGACGGCGGTGAATGGGGAATGGCGGCCTCGGTCGCGGAAACAGGCAGCGAGGGACTGGGTGTAGTCTGCGGAATTGTTTGAAAGACGCCATACTGTAAGAGATGCTGATCAAAATGCTTCAAGATCGGTCCGGTTCCCAAGCGCTCAATCGATTTCCTTCCATTGACGAGAGAGTCGAGCGCCTGCCTCAGCCGATCGTGCGATACCGCCGGTGAGTCCTGCATCGGCGACGCGATCGATGGCACCGAGGATGCGCAACTGGACGGGCACCAATCAGATGATGACTGCGTCACCGATAGTGACAACGGTGACAAAGGCCGCGTCCCGCCCCATGGTTCTATTGGCCGCGGAAGCGATGCTCCGGTCCGGTAGTCCGTATCTGTGCTCGCTCGTTGACACCAGGTGACGCCTGAATGTGAATCTGATAGGTGTGTCTGGGCAGTGCTGCTCAAAACTGGCATTGAGGTGAACTGTGCTCGCTGGGCTTGCGCGATACTCGGATCGCAAAACCCAAGCGTGGCATACGCATCGCGGCGTACGTGGGAACCACCAGCCGACGTGCCTACCAGTAACGAATTACCGATACAGCGTTCGTGGACGGCGTGCTGATTCGCCTCCAGACGGTCTGCGGCACGCATTGCAGGCAAGTTCAATGGTATATCCGTATGAGGCGCTACAGCGGCTCCTTCTCGAATGCGTGCAGTCATGTCCTTCGGGTGATAGCAGCATGCGGCGACGACCTGACTTGTCCCGCTTACAGTGCGACCCCAGCGGTAATGATGCGTAGAAGCAGAAGGGCTCCCCACGATTCCATGTGGCAAACGATTCTCCCCCCGTGGTACCCTGGCCACATTATGCTCGTGTTCTGTGCAAGTGTTCTCCGGCACGGCTAGAGGCAGAGGTTGCAATCTACCCAAATGTCTCATCTCTGTCGACTGAAACACTGTCTGCTGCTGTGATGCTTCATGCGGCATTCTAGTGCCAACGGCTCCGGGCTGCAGAGCGGCGTTCTCCGCGTGTCTTGGAGCGCCACCACTAGCAGCTGGCTCCCGAAGAGCCTCGCTCGGTTTCGAGTCTGAAGAATTTGTGGACGATTTCTCCTTCATACGCTTTTTTTCCAGCTGAATAAAGTACTTTTGAGCATGCGATCGAATCTGCTCTGCTGTCTTAGTCTTGACAACGCGCTGGACCTGCGTCCACAGGCGCCCATACTGTGCGAGTGCCTGCAGAAAACGCTGGTGTTCCTCTGGAGACCACGACTCGCGCTGTTTCCGCAGAAAATATGGCCTCCGCTGCTTCTGTCCCTTTGGTGGGCTCTTTGCCGGCAACTCCGTGCCAGTGCGAACCTGTAGGCGGTCCGTAGGCCGTTCATATACTCCCTCTGCTGCCGCGTCCACGTTCAATGTTTCTCCGTTACCTGGCAGCGCTCCGGCTTGCTCTTGGTCCGAGGATCCTTCCCTAGTCTCCGAAGCCTGCGCCGCTGCGCCTTTGGCAGATGTGCTTGTCGTCGGTGTCCCTGTTTTCAGCGTGCCGAGCGTGAGCCCCAGATGCGCCCCAGAAAGCCCAGTCGAGGGCCTCGCGACCCCAACAGGTGTTTCCGACGGCAGGCGCTCATGCTTTTCGGACCCCATTGTCTTAGGAAACCGAATACTAGTCGCCCAGCGGACCACTATAGAACGCCGAAAAGAGGCTCTCTAAGCGGACGCCTAAACCCTATTGGCACGTGTGTACGTCGTCCCCGTACACGGTGGCGTGGACGCGAATCGCACAGCGCAGCGATTGGTCACGTCGGTGCGTGCAATCTCGGATCGATCTGCTGCATCGAGTGACCGGCTTTGCGATCATCGCACGAATCGCACGCGTGCGCTCAACGGAACGCATGCGTGAAAATGGGGGGCACACGGCGGCGGGTTCCACAATCAACAGGCGGCGGCGACAGGACCGCAGATCAGCTCGATACGCCACCGTTCATATGCGGATCGCTGCTCGCGCGATGCGCGAGTCGCCGCTGCCGCTGCCGCCGCTGCTGCTGCTCCTGCTGCTGCTGCTGCTGCTGCAGGGCACATATACGCACACACAGGGCCCATGCGCTCGGCCGGCGCATCGCCGCGAATCTCCAGGCGTTCCGCGTGTGGGCAGGCGAATCCCGCGAGCGAGCGATGCTCGGATCGATTTTGTACAACACGCGATCAGGTACACATAGCTGGGAAGGCGTGGACGCGCTTGGATACCGCAGCGGAGCAAGAGTGCTTACCGAAGGAAATCAGTACATGAGCAAATGACTGAGTGTGCGGCTACGGTGTCGAATCAGCTGCAGAGACCGTTCGTCCGGGTGCTGTTTCGAAAACCTCCTCATATGCATCTGTGACGCCAGTCCTGACCTACGTGCATCACGTATTGTAGTATGGGAGTTGTGCGTCGTGAACATGGACGTACGCGACGTAAACATGCTCGGGATGGGCCAAACAGCGAAAAAAAAGCTGGGAGACGCCACAAGACAAGTTTTCTTCGTTCAGCAGCCGCTCTGTTGCAGTCTTTGATTCCGCGTGCAACGGAACAGGAAACGATCGGCAACGGAGCGTTCCACCCAGCAAAGCATAGCCTCACGTAGCTGCAGCATGCTAGGGGGTGTCTGCGACGGACGAGGTTTCTCAACGTCGCTGTGTCCATCGCGTCGTCGTCATCGTCATCGGACACGATCTCATCGAGCTTCTGTACGATACCGACACGTCCTCGGGCTCAGTTGGGCTATACCGTTCTCGATCCCCGCGCTGTAGGTGATCAGTATGGAGCAGTCTCAGTGAGGACGCGCACCCGCATCACGTCATCATCCCACGGAACCTGCAGTCGTGTCCAACGGATACAGAGAACGTTTCTGGAAAGCATCTCCCGCGTGCCGCGTGATCCCTACGAGCACCGCCCCAAAGATCTGTGTCAAGTGGACGACCCAGCGCTGGAAACACAGACCTCGCGAAAGCTTGAAAGCGAATCGCGCTTCGCTGTTCGTTCCAAGTCTTCTGCACGCAGCAACTGAGGCGTCAACATCGTCAAGATGCAGCGCACAACCGTCTACCGACATCCAACAATGACCCCGAATGCGCATGATCTGGTGTCTGGGTCTTGACGGAAGCGGACGTAAGCAGGCTTTGCGGGTGAGTATGTAAGCTATGAAAGCTGTCGACAAGAGCAGTACAAGATTTGGATCATTTACGTCCACGCTGCCGCTGATGCGACCCGAACGCTTCAAACTTGACCATCGTTCCTCAGCGGTCAGTACGGGGCAGCTGCAGCGTCTTGACGCCAACGCAGTCGCCAAACTTCCGCGCGAAAACCGGTTGCTATTCTGTGACCAGACGCTCAGCCGAATAATTGTATTCGGTCGATACGTTTCTGGTGTAAAGTTGTTGCGATCGAACTTTCTGCGGAGCCAAGTGGCTCAATCCTTGGGACGCACAAACTTTTTTTCGGCGCAAAAAGCTGCAGTTTGACGGGGACAGACTGCCTCCGAAATGAACTTTTCGAGAGCGCTGACCGGCGAAAGAAAGCCCTCTCTCGTTTACTGGGAGAGAACGTGTTGTTTCGCTTTCTGTAACTGGCTCTCAACACGTCGCTATAGCCGCCCGGGGTGTTCACGCGTTCCGCGGGTGGTCCAGCGCAGGCCGCGGTGCACAGAGCCACCACCGCTCTGCTCGGCGCACCACCTGGAGAGGAACACACAACTTGCGCACACGTACTGGCGCAGCGTCCTCGAACCCGGTGATATGGTCCTAGATGCCACCTGTGGTAACGGTCATGATACACTGGCGCTCGCCGAGTATATCGGTGCGCCGGTTACGGGCACCCTGATCGCCCTGGATATCCAAGATAAAGCTGTGATGCGAACGAGGAATCGCCTGGTTGACATGTTTCAAAGCAGATTCCGATCAACAGAGCTGCACATCCACTCCGAATACACTCAAGGACGCCTCCGTTGCCGTCTTTGGACTGAAAATGGCTTCATTTGTGAACTCAGGCAGTTTCCCCACGAGCAGTTTCAGCGAGACATGCTGGATAGTTGGCTTGCTGACGTCAAAGCTCGGCCAACATGGTTCAAGGTCGCTGCATACAATTTAGGCTACCTGCCCGGCCTAGACTCGGATAGAAGCATCCGCACGCGCGCCGACACGACCATAAAAAGCTTGAAACTCCTTGAAGGGTTGATTGCTCCCCGTGAGGGTCTCATTTCTGTTAGTTGTTACACCGGACACGACGGCGGAGCCGCCGAAGAAGCCGCCGTGATGGACTGGGCGCAAGCGCTGGACGCGTCTCAGTGGACGGCGGTTGCGCATCGCTGGCTCAACCGGCGACAGGCACCCTCACTGGTCGTTGCACTTCACCAAGTCGCATCTCGTCCGAGCACACCATACGAGACGACAAGCGACAAGCACTAGTGCCTTTAATCAGGCACGGATCCCTCGGAGTTACGTATGTTCTAGACGCCAAGTGCCTTCGTCATGCTAGCAATGGGCGCGTCCTTGGAGCCTCAGCAACAGGTACCATGCTGGCACCGGGGGCGTCCATACAGCCGTTGATATAGCGCTGCGTCGGGCAAAAATGTCTCCGCAGCGCAGGAGACGTTGCCTTATCCGACATGGCTCGGGTACAGCGTGCGTCGTGCGCGGCTTCGACGTTGCCTAACCAGTGTCTTTTGGTCTGTTCGGAAGCGCGTGTCCAAAAACTGCCACTCAGTGGTCTTGCGTTGCGATGTCGAATGGATAGGTGCTTCGAGAATATTGGTTGATGTGTCAGGGGGGGATCTTCTATATACGCGCAAAAGGCGCATCGCTTCTGACTCGATCGAGCAGGCGTATGCTCGATTGCACCAGGAAGAACCAGTTTTTGCAACGCAAACGACACGCTGATCCCAGGTTTCATCGGAGGAGCCCGGATCCTGAGCATCATTCCGAACCGCAAATCGCGGCCTTGCCGGCTGCTGCTGCTGCTGCTGCTGCTACTGCTCTTGTCACTAGGCCTCCATTGTTGGATTCGATCCCTTCTAGATGGCCCAGTTCCGTCAGAGGGTGCGCGGATTTCCTCACGCTGAAGATCAGCGCTTTCCTGTAAACGATACAGAAACGAAGCGCTCTCGGTCAAATGCGTGCAAACGGCTCTGCGTAAATCAGCGCTAATGCCTCGCCACGAGAAAAGAGTCTCTTGCCGGAGCTCATCCGATGATCTCTTCCGCCTGCATACCAGCATCGGCGCCGTCGTCAGCTTCATCACGGTCATCAAGACCTAACACGGCACGCTCGGCGCGTCTCAAACATAACCGATAACAAACATCCTGCACTTTTTGCAAACTCTCACCCATGGTAACGAGTTTGCGGTCCAGATCCTGCTGCATGGAAGGCGGCCACGCCCGGCGGGTGCGAGCGCTGATTCTCGTGCACTCCCGTCGGAGTGTATCGAGAAAACTGCTCGCCTCAAAGGCAACGCCCTGCTCTCCAAGAGCACTGCTCTGGACTGCTAGTCGCATCACTTCGCCGGACGCATCACAGAGTCCAAGTAAATAGTCGGATACTTCGAGCGGAAACGGTGCCAATTTTTCGCAGGCAGCTTGAAACTGTAGAATCTGTGCGTCTTTGAACCAGTGGCGAAACGCAAGAGCCTCCACGTACTCCTGGACGCCAGGCGAAAACACCTGGTGGTACTGCCAGTAGGTATCGCTGAACGCGGGCGTCGCCTCGAGTTCCTTGAGAATTCCACCTCGTAGCAGGCCTTGCAACCGATCAAACGTTTGCTCCGTCTTTGCCCAGGCTTCTTGTGTTTGTGTGTCTTGCAGGCGGCGTAACGAGCTTTTCAGTCTCTGAAGTTCAAAGATGGCCTTCTTCGCTGCCATGGTGAGGTCTCGCGAGGCGCGCACGAAACGCTCACGTCGCTCCAGACGCTCGTCCAAAGCAGCTCCGAGCGCGGTAAACAGTTTCGTGATGGTGTGACTCGCTTCGGGCTCTTTCACGTCCGCCCTATTTACCGAAACCAGCTCCGAGTCCGTCGGGTCGGGCAACGGACGCTTCAAAGACATGCTGCCTACTGTTTCGAGGAAAAAGACGGGCTTTGTGCCAGGTGCTAGTCCACAGTCCCCATATTCGAAAACCAGAGCGCTCGGCGAACACAGCGTGCGAAACACCCAGGCATGCGCTCCTCGACGCGATTGTCTTCGACACATTCGGGACGTGATGCGCCCTCGGAGCACAGCCTGGTGTGCGATTTTTTTCGGTGGCATAGACATCGTTGATGATGCGCATGATTTGGCATCACAATCGATGAACTTAAAGGGCACCATACAGACAACGGGCGCGTCCTGCTCGGTGGCGATAACGCCGCTGCATCTCAACGTTTCAGGTCATCAGGTCGCGCCCATATTTTTGCTAACGCTCAGAGACAGGTATTTCAGTAGCGCAAACGAGGGAGCGTTCAGGCCCACGGACCAGTTCGAAGGTTTTCTCGGCGAGCATTTGTTGCGTTGGCTGAAAAATGCCAAGCATTCTGCTTTATGGCATCGATAGCATCAAGATTGCGGAGCATGATGCGCAATCGGCAGAGCAAGCGCCTTGGATCCAGGGCGCTCAGCGGCTGCCAGCGCATCCTCGGATCAAAGCCGCGTCCATACGTACCTTGAGGGCGCGACTGAGTCTAGTCAAACACAGGAGCGCCCGGTGAGACGCACTGGTCGTTTTCCTGGGATTGCCAAATCCATTCGCACATCCGAGATGTTCTGTTGAGTCTCATCGATCGTACAGCATGAAACGAGGGGCTCGACACGATCGCTTCGCCACGGCGATGCGACCTTCCGAGCATGACGCCAAATCTTGCTATCACGAGCGACGCTTACGGTGCGTCGTCGTCCACCATCGTGTTCCAGGCGACAACTCCTCCCTCAGGGGTCGCGTACGGCGCCCTGCAAAAAATTCACATACCTCCGAGCTGCATCGAAGTGCTTAGAGGCAGCAGAACAGCGATGGCGTCTTCGCCTTCTCTGGAAGGGGGCATATCCAGGAAGCATCCTTGAAAAATCATCTCACCTCATCGTGCCCAGTCCGTCGACAATAACGACAATATCCACAGCAGTGTACATGTCGATATTTCGGAACGTCGGATCCGTCCAGCTCCAGCGTTCACTACGAAGCACGAGCCCGGTGCATCCAGTCGTTTCACACACGCTGAATACAGCATACCCCGAGCAGGACGCAGTACGCGCTGCTGCCGACCTGCACGCATGAACGCTCCGCTGTCGACGCGCGTCAACACGCATATTCAAATCGCCACCGCCTGTGTGTTCAGCGTGTATGAGGCAGTTCCCGCGTCGTCTCTCCGCACTGTGAGACCTCTTCCAGTGCGACTGCTCCAGCTGTGCCTTCACTTCCCGATGCTCAACGCGTGAGTGCAAACGTTATGAAGTCGTCACCGTGGAGAACGCCACCTTTGAAACGTTCACGGGAGACGTCGGCGTTATTCGGGGGTACGCGTTCGCCGCCAGTTACCCCGTCGTTTGCGAATCGCTCCAGCGCAACAACCACGAGCCGGTTGAATGAAGCTATCCCAGCGCGAGAGGTTTCAAAGCGAGTCGGACCTGGGGGCAAGGCGCTTTACTATCTTCAAGGGTGGCAAGCGATTCAGGTTGCAAACGAGATCTTCGGATACGGTGGTTGGAGCAATGCGCTCCAGTCCTTCGACGTTGACTATTGTGAGCAGGGTCCCGACGGTCGCTGGAACGCAATGGCTACTGCAGTCATGCGTGTCACGCTAATGGAAACTGGTGCATTCCATGAAGATATCGGATGTGGCGTTTGCGATGGGATGCGAACCCGCGGTGACGCCTTGCAGAAAGTCAAGAAAGAAGCCTGCACAGATGCGATGAAGAGGGCGCTAAAGAATTTTGGGCGCCGTCTCGGTTTAATGCTCTATGATAAAGAGTTTCTGGCGATGCTCACGAGTGGGGCTCTGGGTCACGCCGCTCTAGCGGGTGCTCGAAGCGGCGACTACGCTCTAGGCAGCATCCAGGTTCCTGCGATTCCTGCGTACGCACGCGGCGAAAACCAGAAAGCGAAGCAAGCCGACGCAGTGCAAAACGGCAGCATTCAAGGGAATTCCTCTAGCGACAAGGCCATAGCCAACAAGGCCAACAAGACGTCGCGGCTGGAGTCGAATGCCGGCGAGCGCGATGCCCGAAACGGCGGCGTCGTTTCTGCTGAAATCATCGGACGTTCTCCGGGTTGCTTGACGCGGGCATCTGCTGCCCTGAAAGCCTCGACACCAACCAAAGGTAATAGTGGTATGATTTGGAATTCGGTCACTCGCGCTGAACTAGATTCACTTTTGCAACAGTTCGAACTTGATGACGAGTCCTGAGCTTCCGCGAACAGTGCACAACGGGTACCAGCGCGTGCGGCTCCGCAGCACCGCGTTCAAAAATCTTGCAAGCTGCAAGGATAACCCGCTGCTCCTTTCACACACTTAAAAGCAAGCGTCCTGTGCTTGCACCTCGCTTCGTTTGGTGCAAGTTACTGCCTTAGACTTGCATTCCGCGATTCCGCGAGCTTGGCGTGCGTCAATTCCGGGTGAGCGCCGCATGTGCCCGGCACGAAAGCAGCACTCCGCTTCGAGGACTAGGTACTGCACGCAAGCGTTTCGGATCAACGCCATGCATCCAACTCGTTTCTTTTCTTAAGACGCTCGTACCGAGACGGAAGCGTCGCTGATCGCGAAACCAGCACCATTGAGTGTGTTCCGTTCACCAGCGATACCGCATCGAATGCTCGATGCTGCTGAAAAACGTGTCGCCATGCACGCACTACGCGAAAATCTCCTCATTCCTCTATGAAATACACGTTCCGCGAAGCTCGACGCTTCAGATGCGACATCTAGCCGAAACGCAGGCTGCATGCGGAAAAACACCATAGTCCGCGAAGACGCGCACCAGTGCGATTGCGTTCAGTGCGCCAATCCCACCATCGAACATGTCCAGTCTGAGAACGCGTGCTGAAAACAAGCACTGCCCCTATGACCGGCTTTATACCGGTCTACTGCCATCTGAATGTGGAACGCTTCATTGGAGGAGGAAGCGACGCTGTTTCGCAAATTTTTCTCTGAGACGATCTTGGACGCTGTTTCTTCTGGAAACGCTCCGCGTTGTCGCCGCCAACTCTTACTCCTCTTTGCAGAACACTGCGACCCATGTTTGTGTTCTCTCGTAAAGCGGAGAGCTCTCAGCGCAGGCGCCTGGACTCGGGCGGTGCTCGGTCGCGCGGGAGCGGCCGTTCCCTGCTGCGCCCGGGACGCGGTTCCAGCGACGCACGCTCGACAGCGCTCGCGTGTCCACGACCGAGGTGCCCCAGTAACTGGTAGATAAGGAACCCAGGTATCGTGACTAATAGAAGCCAGCACCAGTTCGACAGCGCCGCTAGACTCTCCGCTAGAAGAAGGACGTACAGAGTGTCGTTCAGGTACTCGAGTACGCCTGGCGCGCCCAGGTCCAGGCCGGCATCAACCAAGGCTCCAGTTGCCTTGTCGAACTCGGGTGCTGCAGCCCGAACGAGCACACCGTACAGACTCCAAACGCACACGTTCTCTGCCGCGAACAGGAACCAGCTCCAGTGCACAAGTCGATAGCGTCTGGCGTTCGCCACGCTGTACAGCAGAGCACCAGCGAGTCCCCAGTATAATAGCAACCGCAGTCGCTTACGGTTCGTTTTCAACCGTTGTTTCTCTGCAGCACGAGCCATACAAGTGTTCGTGGCTTGCTGTTTGTTCTTTTCAAGTCACCTGCGTCGCTTCGCGGGGCGTGTTTCTGCTCGCAAGCAACACGTGTTGCGAACACTGGAGAAGGCTGCTGCTGCTGCTGCTGCTGCTTGACGAGTGAGAAACTGGCTGTGAGGGAGACTGCCGCGCCACACTGTCTCTCGTGGCGACGAACGTCCTGGTCGACTCGCGTACCGAGGTGAGCACAACGGTACGCAAGGCTGCCGACTGCGAAACGGCTGATATAATGACAACTATGGACAAGCTGGTGGCTCGGTTCTTATCGTCTTTCACCTCGAATGTGTTCCAGCCTTAAGTGCGTGTGACTAAACGCTTTTTCGAGGTTTAAAGCAGACGTGTTCAACGTACGTTCATTTGATGAAATGAAAATCCAAGGGAAAGATATGGACATGCAAGTCGGGGATCCTGAAGGCCTGTCATCGCCAGGTTCGACAAAAAAACTCTTCTTGCCGACTATCGAATGACGTAGGGCAAAAAGAAGAAGAAGAGCGGAGCTACGCGAGAAAAGATGTTTGCCGACGAGACTTTATTAGCACAGAGGGCGCAAACGCTAGCTATTCTTGCACTCGTCCGTGCAACCAGCAGAGGCTATACAAATGCTTGGCGTCCTTGAACGGAGACTTGAACGCCACCACCAATACTAGAGGATATGCGGTGCTGAAGACCAGACCCGAGAAGCGGACACCATCCAACTTTGTTATTCAGCTTCTCAGACTCAAAGTGTGCCTGGATAAACTAAAACCGATAGCAGGTGGCAGGTCAAAAAACGGCTGATAGGCGTCTGCACGTGAGTACATATATAGACGTATACCCTCGAGGGTTGCAGAACGTTTTCCGTTGTGCTGACTATACGAACGCAGTCGAACGTCTCGTGCGTTCGTTCCGCGGTGCCTTGTGCCAGATGCATCTCACCGTTGCATGGTGGTATCTAGTCGCCTTCCTAATCAGTCTCGGGTGATGACGGGCGCGAGCTTGTCGGGACCAGATGACTCCAGCACCCAGAACGCCTGGATGATGTCTGCGGGCGGGAGCCAACCGTTTTCGCGATACCGCACGGGTGCTCCGCCAGCAACTCCAGCACAGCCGAGTGTGTCAGCCGACTCGTCGGCCTCTGCAGCGCCACCATTACTCTGGTCTCGCAGCGCAGAGAACTGAAGCAAGACGAGCGGCAACCGCTGCGCACTCGCTGCGTCGCCACAGAGACCGCCTAGCAGTGTCCCTTCCCCGGCACTAAGATGCGTGATGTCTCCGTGCAGGTTCGGTATCGAAATACGAGCGGTGCGGCAATGCTGCCAGGCATGAGCATATGATTCGTGTCGTAAGGAATGAACTGCTGGTGCCTCGATTACCTGCTGGTGAGCAAAAACCTCTATAACGCCGCCACTCGAGGCGCTGATCACTCGATCACGATCGACGTAGATGCTTCGGATGGGGCTTCGGGATCCGCACCATGCCGACTGGGCATTCCTTTCAAGCTCATCGACATCCTGTGAGAGATCCGTCCGACAGACACGCCCAGACTGCTTCCATTCGTGCAGGTCCAAGTGACGATCGTGGTAGGTTAGCGCGATGCCAACGAGGCGTCCTCGTGCCGGCCAAAAGGTTACGTGTCCGCTGCTCCAGCCGCCAGCAACATTGCCGTGCTCGTCAACGGCAATACAGGTCAATTGATCGTCTTCGCTCATGATCGATGGACGCCCCAGTGTCGCCGCATACTCCAAGGCCGGTAGTTCGATAATGTCCACCGTACTCCCAGACGCAATGTAAACGCAGGTACGAGAGCGCGCGCTGTGTACGCTACGGATGGGGCGCTCGAAATCCCGCTGGAAGATAAAAAGTCCCAGTTGGATATAGTAGATGCGCAACTGCTTTTGAGTGCACACCACAACGAGATCGGGACGATGACTGCTTTCGGCGCTTCGGCAGAGGCGCACCTGCGAGAGCGGCTCACCGCTTGTACTTATCTCCATTCGCACAGGTTTCAGGCGCACGGTACCCGTTCGCTGGACACCCTTCTGGAGAGCTTGCGTGCAATCGAAAATCAAAAGCCTACCAGCCATGGTGCCTGCTGCGATCATATCGCCCGCAGCGTCGAGGCACGAGTACTCGTCCCGTTTCGAAATGCGCACCGGGAGGCGGGCCTCAGCAACAACGTTGCAGGTCATGACATCACGCACTTCGAGGGTGCAGCCTCGACGACCTAGCACCAGTAGTCGCTCATCGTCGCTCAGCGCTGCCGTCAGCACGAGCGGCGTGGTGAGCAAGTGACTCCGCTCGGTGTCCAGGCACAGATCAGAGCCGGACAGGGGTGTCGCTTCGAACCAGACAATGCGATACGGGGTCACAGTCAGCGCACATTCCGCACACACTGGGTCTCGGCTAGCGCTGTCAGGTCGCATGCGTAGTACGGCAGCGAGCAGCGCACCATTCCCGATACCCTCGACGGCCCGTTGGTCGAAGCGTTGGACCAGGAGACGGCCCCACGGTGGACTCGGGGATGACTCAGACGGAGCGCTGCGTCGCTCCCGAAAAACTGCTGACCACGTCATGGACGAAGTCTCCGTATGCGGAGCGCTGGCGCGAAAGCTCACGCCAAACAGCCACCGGTGAGCGTGGTAGACGCAGTGGAAGGCCCGCCGCCAGCTCCAGGGCCCGCGGACGCCACCGGGACCCCGTCTTTCCCGCTCCTGGCGGTACGCTTGCTGAAGGTGTCGGGCGAAGAGAGAACCATAGCGACGGCGGAGCGTCTCAAAGCAAAAGTGCTCAAGATCATTCCATTGAAGAGTTGAGGCAGTCGATTGGGAGGCGCTCCAGAGAGCTTCCACCTCCGACGGCTCCAGGTACGCTGCGATCCAAAGCAACAGTTCTGCGTTAAGCTGTTCAAGAAATGAACGGTGATACGGTCGACTCTCCATCGTACGCTGCACTAGATGTCGTCAGAATCAAGCGGTACGACACGCAGAGCCGAAGCAGGTTTCTCGCGAAACGCTCACCAGACGTGAGTACCGCTGACTCGTTCGCAAACTTTGCGAACGTTTCGACGTACCGGGAGCTCCACGGGCTGCGCTCGCAGCTTCACTGTCGCAGAAAAAGCGTGGCATGTGCGCTGGAGTACCCTAGGTAACCAGCAGCGGATACCTGCTGTGTCCTGCTCGAACGCCGGACTCGAGCACAAGCCAAGTCTGGATGCGTAGCACCCAGTGCCGTACGTACCCCACGAATACGGGCATCCGCTGGGCGATTCGCCAGGAGAGAGCTCTTTCCAGTGCGCACACAAGTGCACTCTGTTCCATTCGATGGGTGATATGCGGCATCGGGTGCTGTCGTTGATGCAGCAAGCACGGAAAGTTATATCCAGTTTGGAGAACAAATCGAGAAAATTCGATCCGGCTAGGCTCGCTTCTTGTCAAGCGTTGCTGCACGCTGCGCTGGAAGCGATCGCTGTGATAACTGAAGTGGATGTCCGAGACCAGTTTTCGTGCAAACAGAAGAGACGGAAGCCTCTTGCAGCACGTACCGTGAGAGGTGTCGGCCAGTTGCTCCATGTCGGTTCGTCGATAGCCACAGCGCGCGGCTGATTTGCCACCCAAAATTGAATCGATTCTAGAATCGTACGTCGAGTTCAGTGAGCGTTGGGCATGTGCTTGTGAACCGGTCGTCAAGGCTCGACGTCGAGTAATTTCCACGTTCATGGAAGCGTGCGAATTGCAGTGTGCACAGGTCGGCTTCAAACAGAAAGGTTGAGGAAATGAGGAATGCACGACTTTCGCATGCCATACGCTAAGAAAGGAGAAGCGTACAGACTTGAACATATGCAAAGGGCGATAATATCGATTATGATTCGAAGCTTTGCTCGAGGGCGTCACAGAGCATCTTTACCCCTGTGCCGTAAGGAATTCAAGCAGCAAATGGTCGAATTAGTCATTTGGAGAAGACGACCAAGAATCCGATGCCGACGTGCGCATCCGTAAGCTCCTACTGCCAAGCTTCGAATAAATAAGCTCCACATCTGAAAAGACCCCGGAAAGAAATCGAAAGACTAAAACAGAGCAAGCAACTCAGTGTTCCATTCTAATCCCAGTGGGCTTTAGGGTATCTGGGCTTTGCCCCGACCCAAAATTGCAGAAACCAGATCACAGAGAGCACCCCAGCTTCGGTGCAGGTTTGGGACCACGCTGTGCTCACCACCGAAAAGCGCACGCCTCTGAGCACGCAAGCGCTCGTTATGGGTGCACTTTCCTCTCTTGTGCACAGCTGGTTGCCACGCGCGCTCATGGTGCAAAGAAGCGCATCACTGGCGGGATCGATATCCGGATACTTCGAGCAGGAGCGCTTCGACGTCCGCGCCCCAGTCATAGCTGCTGCTGCTGCTGCTGCTACTGGTACTGTCGTTATCAATGCTACTACTGCTGCTGCTGTTGCGAAGTGATTCGAGAGAGGTCTCCTGGATATTTCCAGCAGGTGCTGCCTGACGCCCTTGCCCCAGCTATTGTTACCGTAGCTATTGCTACTGTCGTCATTGCTGCTGCTATTGCTGCTGCTGCTGCTGCTGGCGCGTGATCGTCACGTCTTCGCTTGGCTCTTCTCTGCCATTCGAGCTGGTCGCTCGCATAGAGCTCACGTACGCAGAACGTTCCTTCGTTTCTGGAATATCATAGATCCATCGCAACAAATAAACCGTCAGCGGCACTGCAAGAATAAGACCCATGACGCCACCTGCATGCTCGCCAATGTACAGAACCATGAGAACAACCAAGGGCGGCAGCTTGAGATGAGCGCTGTAGATTTGTGGATTCAGGAAATAGGCCTCAATCAGGTGAACAATTGCAACCATAACCACGACGGCGAATGCACGCATTGGCCCGTATTCCGTCAGCGCGACGACACACATCGGCAGTGTGCTGAGCAGAATCCCGAAAAGCGGAATAAAAGAGCATATCAAGCAGAGAAGAGAGAGAAAGCCAATACCCGGTAACCCGAGAATCCCCATGCCAATCGTTGTCAACGTCGTGTTCACAAGCGCAATAATCGACTGTGCTTCGAATGAACGGCCGAGGAGGGCGCAGAACTCACCAATGGCCGGCGCCAGTTCCAAGTACGCTGCCCGCAGTCGGGAGCGGCGAAGAGAACGCAGGCCAGCAGCCACAGATGGCAGATCCCAGACGATCAGGAATGAGAACACCAGGGAAAGCAGTACTTTCACAATGATTTTTGTGCTGTTGCTCAAAATCCTGCTGACAATGGAGGCGAAACGATTCACATAACGCGAAAGTGACTTTTGGATGATCAAACCGAGTCGTCTCGATCGCTCCTCTGTCCACTCTGCCGGTGCATTCATGGCCGCTAGCGGACCGGCAGCGATGCCAGGGGCTCGTTCCGCCTTGGCATCTGCTGCGCTGCCGCGATGCGGTATGCGGACTTGCACCGGCCCCGGAGAAGCCTCGTTTGTGCTTTCGGAAGTCTCGGCTCCGTTTGTGGACGGGCTCTGACCAGCACTCGACCCGGTGTCTTGGTCTGCAAGCTCAGCATAACCCTCTGAGAGCACCAAGGCCTCCACCTTGGCAGAGAGTTCATCACCCAGGGCTCGTCGCATGGTATCCGCGATCCATACGTATGGATTGCTACTCCGTATGATGCCCACAAAGTACTGGCCCTCTTTGATGATCCGCGGGATCGTCAACAGGCTCATCGTCGTGATGAACAAAGCGATGCCGCTGTAGTAGACGCCAACAATGACACGGCGGGCAGCCTGGATACCGAACCGCTGGAGAAAACGTGTGCCCCATTGGCAAAAAGAGACCCCGACGTACGAGACGACGAACGTACCGAATAACACACCCATGAACGGGCGACAAAGGTACACGAGCCAGCAGAACGCAGCCCAGATGAGAATGCGCTTGACTGGCAGCTGAGAAACAATACCCCAGAGGCCGTCATCCAGCTCATTAGCGTCGAGCTCCGCGTCCTTTGTACCGGTGCTGGAGAGCGCACGACGCTGCCACGCCTGTTCGCCACTGCTGTGCACCAGAGGCTCTCCAGTGCCACCCTCGTCATTACTCGAACTTTGCCCTACATGGCAAGAGACTCTCACCACTGTGTTTCCCGGGACGCCACACGGCTTTTGACTCCAGTTTCGCTCTCGCCGCACCGTAGCGCCCTGTCGTGGTCGCGGTCGCCTCAGGCTCGAGCACGGAACTGTTGCACAGGCCCGATCAACAGACCAGGTCCATTCTACACCATAACCGTCGCATTGTCGTGCCCTAAAACTGCCAGGTAGAACCCACATTATGAGAAAAGCTTTGGAAACAAGGTCTTCAGTCTGCAGTTTGGGTACACGAAACGTTACCTGCAGCGCGGGTACCGACACTACTACCAGATCCACAGGTGTGGCGCCCCGCGCGCTCGCTCAACGATCGTCGCTGGGTATCATGGAAATCGTGTTCGAATTTGCTCGCTTTATGTACGGTGTTTCTTGCTCAAGACGATATAGACCATCTCGCGTTGCATACCGATAACATATGTCGACGACTTGTTTCCGTGCGGGGAAGGCAAGGTTCTGGTGCAGTCTCAATGACGCACGCTAGTTCTGCATCAGGCAGCGAATGGAGAGGAAAAGCCCCCTCGGGGGAATGCAGCAGCGCAGCATCCGGATACCTCATGGGGATGCGCGGCATGCGATGACGAAGCACGCGATCTCAAGGCATGGAATACATGAGGGCAGGGAAAACACAGTGAAGAAAGTGCAAGCGTTCCGATTACGTGATCATGGCCTGCAGATGCGTGCGCGTATCGAGAAACTTGAGACTGTGTGCACGTCTTTTTCGATCGTCGTGTCCGTGAGGAGTTTTGTCCAGATTCATCGATCTTGCGCAGATAGGAAGGGATCATGTGCGTACGCGCGAGGCTTCGAAAGGCGTTCGCGCCGCTCGCTTCCTCAAGCCGTACTTGATCTTGAGCAGGATTATCGAAGGCATGTTAGGAACGGTCACTTTCGGATGCTTCGTGAGCGACAAAGTTGCTTCATGGAGGCGATCGTTTGCGATATGGAAAAAATCAGAGCGTGTATTCTAAGCGATACGCGAATCCAGTAGAAAATTATCGGCAGCGTTCGCGCGTCCACGGGCATTGAGTGCGGTGCAATGCTCGTGCCCGAGAATAGAACGCAGTGCGGGCTCTCAAGGCACCGCGAAGCCGCACTGGCTGAAGTCAGCGACCGCGACGGTGGTACAGCAATCGCCTACGCATGCCTGGGCGCTAGGTGGACCTTTGGATGCACCGAACAACTATCCCCTGCGAGAAGACCGGTTCTCTGGCAGTAGAATGCAGAATTGTCTGCTGAAGAGGAGGTATCTCGCCTCCAAGAACCGATATGGACGGCATCTCCTGGGAAAATCCCATTCGAGACACTCACATCCTGGATCATCAAGCATCGCCCGCAATGAGGTTATAGGCCGCCGCTGCGCGTTTCGCATATGCGGGATGCTCGTGCGTGACGCTTGTTCTATGATGTACAGAAATGTTAGGTCTGGAAGGGTTTGTACAAATCGCCCCTGCATCCTGTGATCGACCCTTCGAGCAAATACATATCTCTGATTCGTAGTCCATTCTATCACGCGCATATTCCCGCTACAGCATCGAAGGGACTAGTGCGCAGGCCACTATACGACGTTTGAGGACTCGTTGGTCCAGTGATTAAACTCGTATAATATCATTGCAGTATGAATTTGCATCCTGCAGATAAGACTGCCTTCGTGGTCGGCAACGGTGCACTCAGGCACTGGAAGGGCGCTAGTGTGAACGCCACCGCTACTTTCCAATGTGGCAGACTGAAGAGAAGAAGCCTTCGGCCTGCTCGCAGCGGCGGTGCGACACATCTGAGTTCCCAGGAAAGCGGAGCGACCAACACGGTTCGTGAACAGGGCCAGGTAACCTCGGCGTCAGGTAAAACACAGTCGCTGAGTGCTTTCGATCGTCGATCCTGGGAGCTAGCGCACGGCGATATGAACGAGGAGGACTCCTACGTACTGGACTTACCCGACCTTCCTCATGACCTCGTCGGCACCCTGTATCGAAACGGTCCATCCAAGTTCACCATTGGCTCTCGACGAATGCTTCATCCCTGGGAAGGTGATGGAGCCGTTGCAGCGTTCACGCTGCGCGGAGACGGAACAGTATGGTTCCGCAATCGTTTTGTTCGAACAGAGGGCTACTTAAAAGAGCGTCGCGCCGGCTATCAGCTCTACCGCGGCACTTTTGCTACACCGCTGCCGGGTGGAATCGTGACCAACGCGTTCCGCCTTGAGCAAAAGAATCTCGCCAACACAAACGTGATCTACCACGCGAACCAGTTGCTTGCCTTGTACGAAGGCGGCCTGCCCTATGAGCTGCGCCCTGATACGCTCGAAACGAAGGGCGTCTTCAGGCTCGGGGGGACGCTCACCGGCCCCATGCCGATGTTCACCGCACACCCGCACGTCGATCCACTTCGCCGGGGACGCCTCGTGGGGTTCTCCTCTCGGATGCATTTGAATGGGTTACGGCTCCGGTTTTTGGAATTCGCATCAGAGAATTGGAAGCTATGCTCGGAACGAACGGTGGACATTGATGGATTTGGTTTCTTCCACGATTTTATGATCACGCAGCGTTACTATATTTTGCTGCAGGCGCCACTGCGCTTCCATCCGCTTCCTTTCGTGCTCGGACTCAAGTGTCCAGGAGAGTGTATTACCTGGGAAGGGGATCGAATGCCGACGCGTTTGCTGCTGATACCTCGCGACGACCCGGGTGCACCTGTGCGTGAGGTTCTGAGTGAGACCTGCACAGCGTTCCATTTTGTGAACGCCTACGACGACGACGACGACGCTGTTGTTCTTGACGCTTGTCGAATGGATCGGTTGTTCCTGGGAGAGACTCGTCGCCATCGAAACGGATTGTCGCGCACGCAGCGTGTCGTGGAGGCAGTCGATTTTGGGACCCAAGTTCCCAAGTGCAGCCTTTGGCGCTGTCGCATACCGACTCGCAGCGGCAGCGGAACGCAGCGCGCAACCTGGCGTGAGGTGAATACGACGCACGTTGACTTTCCGGTGGTGAACCCGAGCCGCCTTACGCAGCCGTATCGCTATGTGTACATGGGGGCAAGCGCACTTGGCACGGAGCCAGGCCCTCTCAAGAACATCATCAAGGTCGACGCCGACACCGGCCAGACGCTAGCTACGTGGCAACCGCCATCGGTCTACGAATTCGCTGGGGAACCAGTTTTTGCGCCCCGCTTGATCGAACCTGATAAGGAATCAGCGGAAGATGACGGTTACATACTCAGTGTGGTCAGTGACGGGTTGCATCGGAGCACATACTTGGTCATTCTTGATGCCTCGGATCTCAAGCTCGTTTGCAAAGTGCCCCTACGAACGTTTCTTCCCATGGGACTGCACGGTACGTGGACGGCGCAGGTTTTCCAACCCCAGCCCAAACGTCGCACAGTTCAGGATCTGTTCGAGAGCAAGAACTGGAACGAAGTGGATAGTTCACTACCCTTGTTCAGGTTCTGATGCGCTTGGATCGACGCGCCGAATGTCCAGGGCGCGTCACGTACTCCTTGAGTCGAGCGCGCTCATAGCCGACCGAGGTAGCATGGTGCCGACATGCTGCATCAGCGGGCAGCGTTACGGGCGATTGTATGCGCTAGCGACGCTGTATGTATCATATAAAGATCGACTGTGTTACCGAAATAGCCAGCTGAAAGCGGTGACGCCGCCTTCACGGTAGAGGTGATGAAACGGCGGTGCTGTGGCGCGTCCGAACTCAACTGGGCGTCAATGCGCACCCAGCCCGTTGCACATAGTTTTCAAAGATGACGCAGACGCAGCGGGTGCCGCTCAAACGTGTCATCCGTTTTGCCTGTCGGATCGATCATGCTCCGGGAGAACTGCAGGTGCTGTGGCGATACGTGAAGTATTTAGAGAAACACAACGTGAATTGGGTAAAACAAAGATATGCGATGAATGCTATGAACACGGTTGAAGCCATAGTTGCCCTCTATGCACAGGTCAATGTCTAGATCGGGGGTGTTTCATGTCGCCCGCTCGATTTGCGCACATGTTGCGACTTGTCCGAACAACTGGGTGCGGCCCACGCAAGTCCACCTGTTGCCAGCGCTGCGCCTGATGAGCGTCGATTGCGCCACCGACACGCCGGATACAGAACAACGGGATGCGTATGCACTGAGCAACAACACATGCCTGTGGACAGTCGCAAGATAGCAGTCCAGAGCAGACGCCGGTGGCGACAAGGCGTGGCAGCCGCATCGCGCACCTGTTCGGCATGCTATATGACGTCATCGGGTAATATCGACAGGTGACGAGCATCTGCTGCCGCCAGCGCCGCACGATCTGAATCACGTTCCCAAAGTGAGCGCGTTCAGCAGTCGTCGGCCTGTTCGAAATTTGCACCCTATCAGGATGGAATGCCGGTCGCGAGAACACTGACGCGAAGCCTCCCCTGCATCGAAGCATCGAAAGCCGATCCGAAAATAATGTTCGCATCGGGATCGACCTGTTCTCGAATTCGATTCGCTGCAGCATCTATCTCAAAAAGCGTCATGTCCGTACCACCGGTAATGTTCACAAGCACCCCGCGAGCGCCGCGTAAGGAGGTCTCGTCGAGCAGCGGGTTACAGATAGCCGCTTCACTCGCGCGAATGGCGCGTTCTTCGTTGCCGGCCTCCATCTCGACCTCACCGGATCCCATCATGGCTCGTCCCATTTCCCTAACAACACTGCGAACATCAGCGAAATCCAAATTGATCAGGCCTGGTACCGTCATCAGGTCTGTAATCGAACGAACACCAGAGTAGAGCACGTGATCGGCGAGGCGGAATGCATCCAGGAAGCTAGTGCGCGGCGAGGCGACTTTGAAGAGATTCTGGTTCGGGATGACCAGCATCGTATCGACATGTTCTGTGAGCTCGACGATGCCTTGTTCGGCTGTTTTCATTCGGATCATGCCCTCAAAATGGAACGGTTTCGTGACGACGGCAACCGTCAGGCAACCGAGCTCTGCGGCTGCTCGTGCAATGATGGGCGCAGCGCCAGTGCCGGTGCCCCCACCCATGCCGGCAGTGACGAACAGTAAGTGTACGCCTCGGAACTCTCGCTTGAGCGTCTCATACGCTTCCTCTGCTGCGGCTCGTCCAATATCGGGTCGAGCGCCCGCGCCGAGCCCCTCAGTTAGGCTTGCACCTAACTGGATACGGTTAGGACATAAGCTCATTTTCAGCGCTTGTGCGTCTGTATTCGCGACGAGGAACTCGACCCCGGGCAGTGAAGACGCGATCATGTTGTTGACTGCGTTTCCACCGGCGCCGCCAACCCCAACGACCATGATACGTGGCTGCCCCGTCAGAGTGTTTGGTTGTTGTTCACCCAAATCGGGTTTAGGTGCAAACGAACCGGTATTCATCCTGATAACTGACGCTGTCTGTGATGGACTGTGCAGTAAACGCGACCCTAGCGGGCACCACGGCAGCAGGCGCGTCCCTAACACGAAACCCCGTGATGCTTCGCGCTGCCAGACATAGTTGCTGACTGCAGCTGCTGAGCCGCTCTCGCCGAGCGCACGCGAGCCCAGACAGCGTTCTATGACTCGAGCCAGTGCTCGATACCGCAGTGCCCCCGTCATATTTCCGAACGTCGTAGGAGTGTGTGCACCTGCGGAACAATGCAGTGCGGCTTGTCGTGTGCTGGCTGTGCGCGCTAGCCGCTTCGTCGTTCGAGGTCGCCGTGTTCCCGCGCTTTCCGAAAGCGGACGTTCCCGCCGCCGCGGATCCCGCAGGCGGCGGCTCGGGGCGTTGCGCCCAGGCTCATGTCCGCTTGTGCTCCTATTGTTCTAAAAGATAAAGATTCACTGCTGCCGCGTCCACCGCGTAAAGGCGCTCTCCGAATCGAACGGTCCACGGAACAGCTCATACGCTCCCTGCCGTATGACTCATTTTCGGATCATTTTTCAGACGTCCAGTCTCGACAAGCACAGGGCAACAATACGAGGTTACGGGTGCAGACGTAGTATAAAGGTTCTCGGTTGTTTTTGCGAAACGGCATCGTTGAATCTATGACACTTGAATTCGGTACCTCACTGGAATCAACATGATGCGTGACGCGCTCGAAGAACGGTTCGTACCATAAGCGATATCATTCGCAAATGCGTATGCATTGGCATTCGATTCGTTTCCTTGCGGAAGGCAGGCTTCAAGCACGCATGCTTCCTAGATGCGTTGTTTTCGTCTCGGGGCAAGTGGCAGGTGCAGCAATTCCGGCCGGCATTCTGACGAGCGAAAGAAGCTCAGTGCCGACCATTGCCGAGTTCCTCACGAGTTCATGCCAAAATTGCACCAAACTTGTTACACCAAAGAATCGACTTCGTTCGCAAGTCACATCCGCCTCTCTTTGTGGGCATCGGCGAAAGAGCATTCGACAGCAGCGTGTTGCCTCGCACGGGATACGTTCCCATTGGCTCCCGTAGTCGTTGTTTGCATTAGAAACGGCTTTGGGCTGGGACTTGAGTCACCACGGCGATCGTTTTCATTGGAGATTCCCTCAGAACTTTGCATGAATGGAGCGTAGACGGATCCAAATTGCGGTACTTGTTCGCCAGACTGGGGTCTCTTTCCGCTGCGTATTCCTTATCTGGCGACAACGCGCGCCACAGATGCTCTTGTATTCGGAAAAAGAGCAAACAGCAGAGATTGAATGATCGCATACAGGTTCCAAAGCTCAACGATACACAGAAAGAGCAGGAGGTTACGCGTGAAGTAACCTCGTTGTTCAGCTTGCTACAGAGCAGTGCGTATTTTTGGGATGCGGGCTTTGCGTTCCGGCAAGTGTATGTGTATTCTCGGGTTTCTCTCTACAATCGATGCGTCGTGCAACAGCGTTAAACAGAGCTTCTCATCCGAGACGATGTCCAAGCGATGACCTTCTTCCAGGAGGGCGTTCCATCCGAGAATAGCGAGGTTCTCCGGGAGCGGCACGCAACTACACTGGAAACGCGCCAGGATATCGGTTTGCACTTGCATGATGGTCTCTCTGCCATACCTGGCGCGCTTCGGGCGTGTTCCTCCGATGAGCAACAGGCAAAGCATATTTATTCTTGACTGTGTGGTCTTCCCGTTTCTTACGGCCCCTGCAAGAATCCCCTATCCGAATAGGGAAACAATTTTTGCGCAAGTAGCCCCTGCGAGTCAGATGGCCGCCACTGCGGCGCCACAAGTCTCGAGTACCAGTTCGTGTCGAGGCAGATCCAAGATATCCAAATCCGACATTTGCTTCTCGGGAGCTGTTTTTCAAGGCCTCGAACTACTCGACCGGGTTGAACCGTGGAGAATTCGTTCGAATGTAAAAGATAACGAGTCCCATGTCATCTGCCTTTCTCCAGAACAGAGGAAGATTTGAGCGCCGCTATATCACCCGTGATGAGACAAGCACAGAGGGGTGAATTGAGAAGACGGAGCGTATCGATAAATTACGATCCATCTACGCTTCCCTCGTGCAAAGCATTGACATCTGTCCAATCCGGACGATCACTGCAATGACTCGAGTCCGAATCCGCGGCCATTTACCATGCAATCCGAAGCGGTATGATCGTCTGGTGTACGATCCCAGGTGAGCAGCATCGTGCTTTTGTGGAATGCGGTTGCACCGATGGCCGTGATAAGATAAGGGGTTTTCTTTCGAAAGGAATTGATTATTCGACGTGAGGATTTTGGGAAAAATTTCTGCGTGAACTCGTGAACAATTCATCAATGGTCGACGTCAAGTCTTTTTCTCGTCAATTCAGGAGCGCGAACAGCTGCGCCCACGAGTTGCCTCGAAACAGAAACGTGGAAAACTAGAAGAACGCACGACGTCAACAGGCTAGCTTGACAGAAACGAATTTGACGCTTCTACGTATGCGTTGGAAAATGATATCGGTTACATCAAGAAACCTTGTTCGAGGACGTCTTGAATGGTCTTGATATCGGTGACGCAACGAATTCCACCGGGCAGACGGCGTCGAGTGAGCCATTCCGAAAAGATGAACGGGCAATCGCAAAAGTGTTTATGAATCCCTGGGCCCCTACAACTGCATTTAGAATGTTAACGCTGGACATGTACAAAAACTCGTGAAAAAGTTTCTAGGCAAGCGCAGATCAAGCAGCCCAGTGTCCGACTAGGATCCAGCACGGGTCTAGACAAAGCGGATCCCAGCGGCTTGGCGCGTGCAGCACGAACCTCGTAGAAGCGTTTTCGACCATTGCGTACGCCTTGAAAGCCCTTGGTGCGCTCAAGGCGTCCACTGACAGCTGGTATGGTAAGCACGCGACACGGCAACTATGACTTGCCGGAAGGATCCCGCATCGAAGCCCGTTGGAGGACAAGCCCGCGACGACGGACCCCCCGACGGCGTTCCAGTAGGTCGACGAGTACGCGGACGCCGTCTCACTCCGTAGAGACGGACGTGCCTTTGAAGACGAAGTCTAGTCGCAAGACATCAGCCGCTCGAAGAAAGTTGGCTGGGGAGCATAGCGACACTACCCTTTCAAGGAGAGACCAGTCAGCGGAGAGTTCGCCAGTAGCTGTGCAGGAGCCACACGGAGGACTCGCAGGTACTCCGTCCGACACGCCCGTGCGACCCGAGCACGAAACCCCGGTGCGAAGGCTAAGTGTGACGGTTGAGGCCGGCTACGAACTTGCTCCTGGTCAGAAGCGTGCAACAGCGAGCTTTTCGAACGAGAATGGCCCACTCACGCGGTCTCAGGTGCGCAGAGCTGCTGCCCTTGCTTGCCGAGCGACGGAGCAGACGCCTCGATCAACGGTTTCCACAAGTGCACAACGCCAGTCTAGCGATCATATAGCGACATATGTCCAGAGTTCATCGAATCAAGGTGCGCTCGAGTCGGAGTCTCCGGGCAGGGGCTCACAGCAGCGAGCGCCACGCGGGCGCTCGAGCGTGCCCAGCGCCACAGCGTCCGTGCACTTGCCGTCCGGAATGGAGTCGTTGCCGCGGGAGCGTCATCATCAGGAGGAGGCATCGCCTCAGCGGAGCGTCTCCTCATCGGACGAACATTCTCACTTGTATGCAGTGCGCGAGGCGCATGACCAGACCACGACCGGGACGGGTGTTGTCCATGGACGCCAGACAGGCAGACGCTCGCATCCCGTACAGAGGCGAACAGGAACAGCTCATGCTATGAATCGGGACAGTGTGCCTGGTAAAAAAGGCACCACAAGAGCTGTACAGCGAGCGACGAAACCGAAACAGCACGACGGTGGCGTACGGAAGCAATCCAGCAGGGCAGTGGCCGTCGAAACCCGGGCCATCGCGCGAGCCCTGAGCTCGATGGAGGCACAGGAGCTTTGCGCAAATTCACGGGAAGACTTGACGCTTGGAGCTATGCTCAGGATTCGAGGTGCGCACGGGTGGCTCGGACGACTCCAGATGTCATTGTCGAGATGGTGGCGTCTCTGGCGCGGGAGCAGCAGATCCCCTGCCGCGTCGACTAGTCTTGAACATGGATCTCCCAATGGCTTGCAGTCCTCGAGAACAGATTCACGAGAACATCGTGGACGCTATTCGAGTGCATCATCAGATGGAGATGCGTCTAATGGGACGGTGCAGCGTACGCGCATGGTCGGCGAAACAGCGACTGTATCCGCTTCGGCAGACTCGGCCCGTGAGTGCGAGGATGCTTCAAAACACACGCCGCACAAGCAAGAGACGCAGCTCGAATATGCGAACGACTCGAAAGCGTTGCCTCTGAAGGATGGAGTCGTCCAGAGGCAAGATAGCCTCCTGATGGACACTGGAGATCCCACTCGCTCCGAAAGTGACCAGTACGCCAGTGAAGCGCAGCATTCCCGGGATTTCGTGCACTCGGGCACTACGCAACAGGTTCCGGATGCGTCATCTCGCGCAACCTCGACCGCACTGGCACGCGATGTTGCGGATTCGCTGGCTCCCGCGATCGCCTGTTCTTCAGGGCCAGTGCCGACAGCGCGTTTGCCAGAGCAGCGGACGGCTGCATCGCAGCCGCACGAGAGTCTAGCCCCGACCCAGCTCTTGACGAACCTGGATAGCACCTCACGACATGAACGCGCCGCAGCCACCACCGCGACCCACACCGAATCCCCTACGACACGGGTTTACGGAGCGCAACCCGCGAACGATTCGCGAGCACCAGAGCGTAGCACCCGGCAGGCATCGATCGTGACCAGCTACGATGTCATTCGGACGTTCAGGCAGCGAACAGAGACGCGATCGATGGGCGTTGCGATTCAGGCATCAAAAGGGGGATCTCCTGCGCAGGAGCAGTCGCTCATCCGAAATTTGGCCGACCTGCCGCCAGCACCAAAGATACGGCCGTCTGCATTGGGGATCGTGCCGCATCGGCGTATTATGGATGCCCCTGCCGCGACACCGACCAGCACCATGTACTCGGTACGTCCAAGCGGTTCCGATTTCCGCCGCCTGTCGCCATGGACACCGACCGAGTCGGATTTCGTCGCTGGTGCGTCGCGACTAGAGGCGCGTTTCACACAGCATAGCACCGAACGCCTGTCGTCGTCGATGCTGGACACCTACAGAGCTCGATCGTCGTCGTTGCACGCTTCACTCGAGAGGCAGCACTACAGTACGCTTTGCGCGCATCCAGAGAGCTACCAGCAGGAGCACCTGGATCCTAGGTTATCGACGAGCCTTCTTGGACGCGAATTAGAGCGGTCAGGAATGAGCGCTATCGACGACAGAAGTGATGGCTGGTTGCGAAATAGAGCAGACGTCCGTCACGTGAAGTTGCCTGCGGTACCGCTCACGACACTTCCGCTGCGAGACGTCCCGCATGGGCGAACGCGAACAAGCAATGCGACATCCGCGAAGCGAACCAGCCCCATTGGCGTGTTCGAGCAGAGCGCTGGCGCGCTACCGTCTGGATCCCTGGGCAGCGGATCAGTGCCATCCCAGGCGCACAGCGTGCAGAACCGCAGTTTAGATGCCGTCTGGACGTTCGATGGATCGCCTGCACTGCGGATGAGTGCGGCGAAACGGCGCCGATCAGTCGCTAACCTTATCGTGACGGGTACGCGTTCCGATAGGCATCAAAATGGGCGCGATGGTCAGCGAGCCCGAGCAGACATCCGCAAAGATGGTGATGGCGCTGGAGCTCCAACGAGCCGCCTATATCAACTCATCGAATCGCTGAAGAGGATTCGCGATCAGCCGGAGCGGGAGCGCGACACTTGCATAGCACCTGGGAAGCGAACACCCGCAGCAGCAACCGCTGCATCCGACGTGACTAGCAATCGCGGTTTCACCATAGACCATAGTACTGAGCTGGACGTCGCATTGGACCGTGCTGCGCAAACAGTGGCGGCTCGGAATAAGCGCCGTACGCTTTCGATGGATGTTTCCGCTGATGACGCGAACATCTCGTCGTCTCTCACTGCCGAACAAGACATGCATTTGCGAACACCACCGCTGAAGGCCGATCAGCATGCATGTGCTGCTGCAGTGGACCTCGCCGCCACTGGTACGCATGACACCACAGCGCCAACTACGCGGGATGCTGGTGCTGTTTCATTGCCACCTACAGGAGATGCTGAGCAGCAGGCCAGGTCAAAATCTGCGACCGTATTTGGTGCTGCGGCTGGTGGTGCCAGGGACATGCAACTCGAAGCCATGCGGCGAATAGTCCCGTCAAAACTCGGCGATGATGAACTCCAAGTGCAACGAACGGTGTCGCTACCAGAGCATGGAGAGCACGCGCAACATGCGTCACCAGAAGCCCAGCTCCATGCCGACGCTGCAGAGACAACGTTGTCGAAGGGTTCCAGTCCCGACGCACCGACATTGCCGACGCTGCCACCGCGCATGCGCCCTCTCGAGATCGCGTTGCCGCGTATTCCGGAACCTTGGCGACCGCCATCACTGTCCACAGCCGGCTCTACTCAAAGAACCGGGTACGTGCCTGTTGATACGACTGTGCAGCCTTCGACGGTGCCGGTGTCGAGCGAATCAGCGTCGCGACAGGAAGCTACAGACTCCTCCGTACACATAGCACCACCGAATGCGGCAGCGCCTGCTCCAACAGCATCAGGGTCATTGGCCGTTGCGCCGTCGTCGTCGGAAATCGCAAAGACATCGCTCGCGGGATTTGTGCAGACAGAACTGCCGCACGAACACGATGAGATCGCGCAGTGCTCCGGCGCACCAGCAGACCCGAAGCCGAATACGCTGGCGTCAGCGTCGCCCGATGACGTACCACGGATGCACGCTCCGCCTGGCAGTACTGGGCACGAGCAGCAGGAATCAGCCTCTGAGATGGCGATGCCGCAGCAGGCGGCGTACGAAACCAGATCCGCGGCTGAGACATCGGCAGCGCCCGTCAGCGACGGAACCGCATCCCGGAAGCCGAATTCCACAGAAACGCAGTCCATACAAACCGTTGACACAGCTGGTGCCGCGCTTGGGGAATCACCCCAGAAGACGCCCCTGCAATCGCAGGACACAAGTGAGGCATCGCAAGAGGTGCCCGCAACCGCGGCCCCTGCACCGAAGGCATCTATTTCACAGGGAGCATTCGCGATACCGGCTCCTGCGCGCACGTTTCACTTTGGTCCACCAGCGGCTGGCGCAACTGATACCACGGTCGCCGCTTCTGCTAGCAACGCGCCGCCGAAACCACCCGCTTGGTTGTTCTCTGCACCGACAGCAAGTACCAATTCGGAACCTTTCTGGTTTGGATCGGCATCTCAAGGCACGAACGGTACATCAATGTGGACGACCTCATCGCTCAGTGCACCGATGCAGACGCCGACTGTCTCGGCACCAGCGGTGTCGTCGTTGCAATCACCGTGGCCCGCATCGGGCGCTGCCGCACCGTTGCCAGCGTCCTTACCGTGGCCGTCGCTGGCTCCGAGTGACCCGGCGGCGAATGGCGTGCCTCCGCCAGCGACACCGTTGCTGGGAGCGCCTGGATTCGCACCAACGCAAGCCCTTGGCGATGCGCACGCTCCTGGTACCATGGCGCCGCGGCGCATGCTTAAGGCACGTCGCACCCGCCTCCCGTAGAGATGATCACCGTGCGCGGCTAATCGCAGCAGTTCGTTGCGTTCCGGTTAGGTACATGGGCGCTGCTCATTGGCAAACAGCATGCATGGTGCGACTACGAGTCCTGGTGAGCGCGCGACCGCAGCGCGCGGTTTCGCGTCCACCTCGCGCACTGAGCTGCACACCCCATGCTGTGATGATGCGCCCAGACGCTGGACGCAGCGCTCTGCGAAACGCCGCCCACCCGTGTCGATTGGATGCTGATCCATGTAGACACCCCGGACGGTCAGTGAGCGCACACTCGCGCCTAAAGGTGCGAGAACGCCAATCGTATTCGAGCACATGTGCGTGAACACGCACAATGATAGCAATGCATCTGTTGATATGCGTGCTACGTGTATCCGTGACACACACGTGTCCATGGGATGCGTGTTTCCCGCGAAACGGCCTGACGGCGCACGCGCATGCATGCTGCATCCTGCTCGATAGCGACGTTAGTGGCTACGTGCACATGCATCGCATCGTCTCTGTGTGGCCGTACCGGGTAAGCGCGCGTGCATACGTTGTTCGGGTGCGTGCGGGCGGCAGTGCCGAGCTCACCTGGTGCGCGAAGGAGTGCCAGCGCGACCCGGACGCGCTACACACACTCTGCCTCGGCCGTGTATGCACAGGTGTCAGCGGCTGGAGGCAGCTCAAACGCCAGGCACGCCGCAGGATGCACACGAAGCGGAGGCACGCGGCGGTGAATGCGCCGGCACACGCCTGCAACGGAGCGCGCACGCGACCCGGAACCGACAAGTCGAATGCGTGCTGATTGAGGTGGCGATTCAGTAACCAGTCATAACTACCAATAAATGTACCTTTATAGTAGAAACGGACAACCGGATGATTGGCTGCGCGAGGCGCACCGCCCGTGCGCGGACGTGTGCTATCGTTGGCGTGCGGCGGCTGGCGAACATAGCCACGCTGCATTCTACCCTGCCGAGCGTATGTTGTTCACGATACGGAAGCGGGGCATGATCAACACCAAAACGCACCAGATTCTAGCGTCATTATGTAATGCGAGTGTGGAGCTTTTTTAAAACCAGGAGCGTTTCGTGCGAACTCCAGCTAAGCACCCTATCGCGGTCGTGCTTGCGTCGTTGTCATGCTGTTCGAGAGCGAAAAGGTCGCCTCGCCGGGAAGCGGCCATAATGGCAGCTGGGCGTTCGACGCGGACGTTGCCCCCGGCCCGTGGTTGCATACCTTGATAGGCCAGCAGCCGCTACGACGCCGTAGCTCCACGTCGTCAACCCGCTGGTGCGCGCACACGCCAATCTGGTCGTTAGAGCGCGCTCTTGTGATGCCGTCGTCACCACCGGACCGACGAAAGCGGCCGGCCGACTCGGGCGCGAGTCCAAGTGCACATACGCGAACGAGCTCACACGCACCCGCGACACCAGCGCAGAAAACACCGCTCGGGCTCGGTCGACGGCTCTTGATGGAGGCGAGCGCTGGCGCTATCGCCGAGGCCCTAGTTGAGTTTCTCCTGTACCCACTCGACACGCTCAAGCAGACGCAGCAGCTGCCAACGGCACACCGCCAGCTGATCCACTCTCGCCACGCAACAGCTGCAGCTGCTTCGACACTGGCGTGGCGATCTGCCTCGGGCCTGCACTGGCTGGGTCCAGTACGCGCATTCCAGCATGCCGTACGTCGTATGGCGGATGGTCGCGGTTTTCGCCAGCTCTACGCCGGTGTCCTGTCCGGCGTGATCGGTTCACTTCCAACTGCAGCGTTATTCGCGATCACGTACGAGTCGGTGCGTCGAACGCTACGTCGAACGCGCCCCGGTGCGTCTCATTATCATGACCAGGGTCTGCGTGCGAACTCGGACGCGGGCCCGAGGCTCTTCTGGGAGTCCACCACCGCAGCCGCTATGGCAAATATCGTTAGCAGCCTCGTCGATACGCCTGCGGAGTTGATCAAACAGCGCGTGCAGTCATGCCTGCAGCCGAATATTGTCGCAGCAGCGCGACACCTTTGGGTTCATGAAGGCGGCCTTATGGCGCTCTGGACTGGGTACGGGTCGAATCTCTTGCGAAACTTGCCGTTCGACGCCCTTGAGTTTGGGACGTTCGAGCAATTCAAACAGATCACGCAGCGAGTGCAAGGTCGCGAAAGACTCGCCGAATGGGAACTGCTTCTGCTGGGTATGAGCGCCGGCGGTCTCATTGGGGTCATCACCACCCCGCTGGACGTGGTGCGTACGCGCATGCTGGTCTCTGGCACCCAGCCGGGCCGCCCCGCAACCTCAGTCTTGCAGGCGATCAGAGCGCTGCTCGGAGAGGGTGGTGTCCCTGCACTCTTCCGGGGCGTCATGCCGCGCGCAACCTGGGAAGCGGTATCGTCCGGCATATTCTTTATGTTCTTTGACTCGTTGAAGACGTGCTTTGGAGTACAGTTAGAGCCAGCGAACGATTCTGATTGAGCTAACGAAGTACGCGCTTGGGCCCGTGCGTCAACGCTGTCTGTCCGGAGGGCGCCCGGGCACGCTGCTTGCGTCCGTGGCGTCGACGTCGCGCATCGCCATCATTCTCGTTATCGTCATCACCATCATTATCATCCTCGTCGTCATCGTCGTCGTCGTGCCATCGCTTGCGCTTCTGTCGCTCTTCCTCCTTGGTGCGGCGTTCGAGTTCGTCCCAGTCGAGGCCTTCGTCAGAGGAACTGAGCTCGGCTTCACCTGCATCGTCATCACCGAGTTCCTCGGCCAAGTCAATTGCTTCCTCGTCAGCCTCGAAAGATTCATCATCATCGTCTTCGTCATAGTCGCTTTCGGAAGATTCCGCTTCAAAGTCTTCGTCGCTAGGAACGTATTCTTCATCCTGATCGGAGAGATCCGCAGCGGCCCCGCCAGCGCTAGCCTTGGTCGCGGAGGCACGTGTTTTTGCGCCGGCACCAGCGTCGTCTCCTTCCTCTTCACCCTCATCTTCAGAGGAAGAACTCGACGCTTCGGCGTCCAGGAAACGCCAACCGCCCTCTTCGTAGAAACCCTCGAGGTCTTCTCGAATGGTGCGCAGCACCGTGTTCCAATTCAGATTCGATGGACCCTGATAGAAGGGGATATTGACGGAATCAAGCCACTTTTTCACCGCGTCCAGCTCTGTGCTCGGAACTGACGAGATGCGGATCCATTGAGTCTCACCACGACTCGGTTCCTGTGCGAAATTCTTCATCACCAACACAAGGTCAAAGTTTTTGAGCGAGTAGGTCACGCGTTCAAAGTGAGCTACTTCGATATCCTCCAGCGAAATGATCACCGGTGGAAACTCGATAAGATCAACGAGACAATCGCGCGTCGGCATCAAAAAGCGCTGCATCTTATCAGGAGCACCCTCAAAGCCCAATTCCCGATACGGCATATCGAACTCGAGCTCTTCATTTGCTTTGGCCTCTACCTCTTTGGTAAACTTGAAGAACAGTTTGTTCAGACGATGCCGATTCTCCCGTTCACGCTGCTCCTCTTCGATTTCATCGATATCGAAGGGATTCCGTCGCGTATCCGCGAGGCGGACGGTCGCATCCATCACCTCGGTGTAAAACTGGATATCAATTGTTTTGCGCTTTCCCACCATGATCGGCGTATGCAGACGGAAATGAACCAGCACGATGACCTCGTTACGCGCCTCTTGGAAGAAGGCGTGCTTCACGTTGCGATAGAGAATGTCCACAGCGCGCTGTTGCCGCGAGCGAAAACGCAGACCATTGACATGCGCTTCGAGGACACCCTGGTTTGCACGTTGACCCCCAGCGCCCAACGACGGGCGAATCGACACGTCAACAAGATGCGGGATGCGTCTCGGGTCGGTCTCAAGAATCAGAGGAGCCTGTTTCACGAGCGTCTCCTTCTCTTGGGCTTCCGTTTCCCGGCTGGTAAAGCGTTTGCGAAGCTCCTTGATCTTGCGGAAGACCTCGCTCAGGTTGGCGGCACTTGCGGAGCGGAAGGAGAGTTCTTTCAGCACGAATCCGGGGTTATCGGGAAAGAGGGATAGTCGTGCCGCGGCGCCGCTGACACCTGCGGGGGCCGTCAGGCCGCCGGCGCCCGAGGCACTTGCCGTCGACGCGCTAGTGCCAGGCACAAGGAAGTTGATGCGCAGGTACGTAAAGCCCGACTCATCGGACTTGGAGGCATTCTTGATCGTCGCGATGTGAAAAGGAACGGGAATTCCCGTGATTGGTGCCAGGACGACTTCGCGTTCCATATCCACGAAGAGTTGGCGCGGTCGTAGCCCAGCGGGAAAGTCTTCAACTCGCTCGTAGGCGCGATAAGCATTCAGCGCACGAAATCCTTTGCCCTCGGCGCTGTATTGGTCCCCTGCACTGGATGCACTCTTTCCCAGAATTCGGGTACGCGATTCACGGAGCTTTTGCTCGGCGAGCTTCTGCTGGTGGAGTCGAATGCGCTCCGCTTCCGCAGCCGCATCATCATCATCAGGAGCACTAGATTGTTGTGCACGACGGCGGGTAACGATCGACGGAGCACTGGGTTCCCCGGCGACCTGCTCAGAAGCCAACGCTTCAGAATTCTTCCCCGCATTGCCTACGGTGCCGTCATCCGCTTCCTCGTCGGCGTCCATATCGAGGAAATAGGTTACTTTGGCAGGGCTCTTGGAGGCAGCTTGGGTCAAAACTTCCGCCCCTTCTGGATCCGCACCACCAACGAGTACGGTATCTGCTACCATGAGCGCGAGTGTACTGTTCTCCCCAAGCCGCTCCAGGCCGACCTGAATCTGGAACGTCATTCCGGAACGCAGAATTTTGTGGTTCTGTTCGTTCAAGAGCCAGGTTGAGTCTCGGAACTCGAGACCAATGCCAAATCCGACGTGTTTCCCGGCAAGGTGCGCGGCGGCTAGCTCCTCTCCGAGCTCTTGAATGGCTGCGTTGTAGGCAACCCATGCCTCCTGCTCCGGGCGCAACGCGCGTCGCACCGCTTCCAACGCTTGCAGCGCCTTCGCGTACATGCTGCGGATGGGTTTCTCCACATCTATGAGAAAAGTGCGCACCACATTTGCGCAGTACTGATGATAGCGTGCACCGATCGAGGCGAGCACCAGGCCCGTGCTCAAATTTTGTTCATTGCTGATTGCACTAGGACGCAGGTCGAAGGGACCATCTCGTCCACTCTGTATGATCGGTGGGTATGCGGCTTCACATTCACTGGCAACAAGCTGCACACCAACGGTTGCTGGTGCGAGCAGTCGCGCCTCGACTTCCTCGCTTAGGCGATCATGCGAAACTGGTGTGTCCTCGTCCAAAATGCTTTCCATCCGTTCCACAAAGTATGCCTGGCAAACTTTCGCGCACAGATATGAGGCTTTCCGGATATTTTGAATTTCATCGGGGAGTTTCGCAATGAGCAGGTTTCCAATCCATTCCGCTGCATTCACCGGAGGTGGAGTGGCAACGTCCGACCCTGCCGCGTCTCCGAAAACGTAGGCGGTGCATTTCGCGGCAAAGTCACCCTGATGTACGTTCCGCTCCTTCACCAGGGCACCCAAATTCAATGAGGAACGCGCAGGAACCCCCGCCACGGCAAGCGTCTTCTCCAGGTCACGCTTGGTTGCTATCCAAGCGGCTACCAGGAACCAGTCTGAGCCCAAGTTGCCCCGTAGAAGGGTTGCTTTCGGGGTTGAAGACGCTCCGCTACGATCGTCGTTCACTTCGACACCATTTTGATGGCGGTCTGCCTCATGGTGACCCGCGGATAGACCCAGCGCTGGGGCAGCTGTCTCTAGCGCGGCCCAGATCTCGGCATCTGCCGTCCCGATCCACAGTACTGACGCGGCGTCGGTGTGCTGCAGCACCAGAGCAGTCTGCTGCGCTTCCACACCAAGTATGTACATAACCAAAGCATAAGACTTGCGGTAACCGGCAGGCTCTCCAGCTGCGAGCGCTCCCGTATAAACGAAGAGCGCATCGAACGTCCTGCTTGCATCGAGCCATGCGTCGCCAACTCGCGCCAAACGTGCCTCCAGATCACCTTTGAAAAGGATGTTCGCGGTTGGGCTCCTCAGCGCTCCTTCGGACGCAGCTGCCTGCCCAACTGCTGCCATCTCTGTTGCTTTGGCGGAGCACCGGCCCCCAGTGTGGAACAAGCGCACAGGCCACAGAGTGTTGCGCGCGCTTTTTCAGTCCGCGGGTAGCGTACGTGGATGCTGTCCATGTTTGTCTAATACCAAATTGTACAGCATTGAATCAACCTCGTGCTCCGAACGTGTACTCCCGCGCGCAACCTCGAAACGCTCTGGAGCACTTGCTGTGTGCATGGGCGGGTATCGTAAACTCGTCGGAGATGAAACGACAGTTGTAGACAGCAGAAGCATCTAGGTGAGCAAAGTCGAAGAGCGAAGGCTGATCGTGCCCAAAAACAGGCGACAAGAAGATCGGTTGCTGGAGGTCGGCAGTGGTATGACGGGAGCGCTGTGGCGAGGTGTGCTTCTGCTTGTCTCGAACCTGGAACGTTCCCTTGAATTCTACACCCAAGGCCTGGGTCTTCGGGTTGCGCAGCGTACAGAGCAGTGGGCTGCGCTTGACGCACCGAACGGGTTGCTAGAGTTGCACGAGACGGATACGCTCGCGTGTAGTCTCACAGGGTACTCGCCGCTTCTGCGGTTTCAGGTCCACGATTTGGATCAAACAGTTCGTGAGTGCCTTGCACAAGGTGCCGTTATGGATGGTCCAGTACGACGGACAGTTTACGGTGCAACCGCGGTGACGTTGCGGGCCCCTGACGGTCATATGCTAGCGCTCTACAATCTGGAAACTGGACCTGCACAAAAGAGTGTCCCGGCAGATACGGTGAAAGAGCTCATGGCTGCGGCTGCTGCGAAACGACGTGCTCCGGAATGAAGGGCATGCCAAGAGGAGTGTCTGGCGTTTGGTGCTGCGTCCGAGACCTCATGCGAGCGTCTTGAAAAAGAGTCTAGGTCTTTCGTTTAGAGTAACGTGTACCTGCTGGATACAATGATGTATGCACCGTTTCTACCACAGGATTAAGTGCGAATTCTTTCGCAGTGTGAGGTTCGTGTCCTGAACGAGTTTTGTCACTGTTGTGCCAACTGGCAAACTCGAAGCAACGTTCTCGCTTTGGAGCGCAAGGGAAAGCTAGACCACCTGCTCGGTGCTCACTTTATTCGGTTCAGGTGGCTGCGCGCAGCCTATAATGCCATCTTTCGTAGCAATTTTTGCTGCTTTTTAGACATGCGCTTGATCTTGTTCGAATCACGCACAATCTGCACTTTCGTGCCGGTGCGGAGGGCGTTGGCTTCACGTTCGGCGCGCATTTGGGCTCTTCGCTCTGCTTCAGCTGCCCGCTGTGCCCGCGCCTTCTCCTTCAGGCTGCGCTCTAACTTTTTTACTGCTTGCAAACGTTCTCGATCCGCCTCTTTGTCTGCCCAGGTTCGCTGACGTTGAGCCTTCGCTTTCCAGACGCAGGCTTTTGCGCGATGCGTCCTTGGGGTTCGCCAAGCGCGACGCAGCGTATTCACTATCAGCTGTTTGGCGCTTGGTAACGTGATTTCTGTCGCATGTCCAGAAGTCGCTGATGTAGCTTCCATAGTTCCCGTAAAAAACTATCAAGAGGCGTGGCTCCCGTCGCTTGGCGCAAACTTTGGAAACGTTTGTACCTTCCGCCTGCTGGACGCATGCGCGTGGAGCGCGGGCGAATGACCCAGCGTGCGCCAGTGGACAGCGGCCGCTTTTTTATTCAGATGCGGCGCGAGAGATCCACGAATCTGGAGCAAATAGTTCATTTATGTATTTTATGTGTCACAACGAACGCTGCGGTATCGTACCACTTTCGCTTTTCTGCGGCGCAAGGGCGATACATCGAAGAGGTTTCCGTCCGGTGATCTTGGCAGATATGCAAAACCTTTGTCCTTGGATTGGCATAAGAGCATTTGATCGAACAAGGCTCCACGCAGTGTGCAAATACTGCCGCGAATCACAGCAAAAACAAAAACTCCGACGCAGACGCCTTAACACCGGTCGAGCGTAGGATCCGTGATATGCACTTTTTCAGTTGACGAAACCGTTACTGAGACCGGGGATGCCCGAATGCGCGCTTGATACCCGCGCTCGGAGCGGCATCCATCGTTCCACGCTCTACTACCAAATTCCACTAGCTACACTTTCCCTCGGAGCTACCGATAGTTTTCCGGGTAGTCATGCGCGCTGCGTGTGTGCCACACGTGTCCGCGATAGCGCCCCTAGCACCGGTCCAGTCGTGGCATGGAGCCAGGACGGCGTCCCAATACCACAGGGGGCGTCAGCTCGAGTCGTGCCGCACCTGATGGAAAGTCGGGTCTCGAAGTCGATACGTGTTGAATCACTCAGCGGATAGAGGCTTGCCTTCGGTGCAACACATGCTGGAGAAACTTGGTTGTTGGGATGAGTCCCGGGAGCCACCTCTCCTTCGCGATCTTGTATGAAATGCGTTGCCGGTTCGCGACGTGGACGTTTGCTTAGCATCTACCAGGGCGTAGGTGCACAAAGCACTGGGCCCGTGTGCGCATCCGGTTCGCAGCCCATTCTGCCTAGCAGGTTATGTGATGTAACTCTATGCGTCAATAATTTTGCAGCAATAGATGCAAGGGCGTCCTCCGCCCCCAGCAGACTCGACTGGAACACTGAACTGCTCGCTGTGTTCCAGCGTTCAGGTTTTTGATTCGGAACCTTTCCTTGGTGCAATGTCTTGACATTCGAGCTGCGGCAGTATGGATTTTCCGAATGCCTTCATAGTTTTAGGATTCTCGATCGACGACTCGGAGTGGCTCCCGCGACGCTTTGCTGCCGGAATTCGTTGCGTCACCGGTATCAGGATGATTCGCGACGCCACGCAACAAAGATTCGTAAAATAACCTGCACGATTATCTGAGGCATATGTGCAAGCGTTCACTCTTCTTCTTTCCTTGCGTATAGCATGGTCGAAACACGCATTCTGCAAGTTTTCGGCGAGCTTGTTGATGGACAACTCGCCGGCGTCGCTATTACCGCAGCCGGATAGACGAGGAAGAAAACACGACGTCATTTTTTTGCGGCCTTAGAACATGCTCGTGTTGATTTTTCACCAAGCTTGGCACGACAAGGAACCGATTTCGTTCGAAGCACAAATTCTACTCTTTTTGTGCTCGTTGCCAAAATCGCCTTCAACAGCAGCATGCTCCGTACCACGAGATAAGCACTCAGAGGCTCCCGTCTCTTCTATTTTCATAAAAAGACGGCTGGTACTCAGACCCCGATCGTGGCATCGATCACTTTCGGTGAACACTACGTCAACGCTTTGCAAGCAGGCAGCGTTGGCAGATAGGAATCTCCTGACTTGGTCTCCTGTCGAGATTCCACTTCCGGTAAGTGCATCATCTTGGGCAGGATCGCGTTTCATAAATCCTCCATCGATTGGGACAGCACGCGCTTGCACCTTCACCAGAAACCGTACTCACCGAAGGCCTTGCCAGAAGAAGGCCATGGTCTTCGGGTACGGCACCGATCGTGGAAACGCAGGCGGGCATGGAGGTGCGCTTTTCATACTGGTCAAGGGCATGTACCGAGCAATGAAGCAATCGTCCAAGCGCGACATGGTGATCCTCCGAACTCGAGGACGTGTGGTCGACATACCGGATCACCTGATAATCGCCAAGTGTCACCGATGCGAAAAACGCTTCGAGTCTGCGAATAAAAGAAGATGAGCGTTGCGAGCGAGGCATAGATCGCGACCTCATTTTGTGCATGACTGCCTCGACAGCAGCAGGAATCAGCGACCTTGGACTCGGATACTGCAATCAGCATCCTTTGACTGCTGATAAGGGGTCTAAGAGCACGGGTTCGACCGCCGTTTTTTTTCTGTTCGGAAATGAGAGAGAGAGAGCGAGAGAGGAAAACGAAGCTGTTGCAGAAAAAGCCAAAAAAGCTACTGTTCATGACAATGGAACGGGACACAAGCTTGTGTGTGCACGCTCGAGTGAGCATATCGGAGCCTGTTTTACTTTCCACTGACACGGGCGTATCGACAGACGCAGCGTAAATACCCTACTGGCCACTGGGGAAGAGGGTATCCATTCCACATTGCGTATGCGTATTCTGGCAAGTGCCTGCGAACCGTATCACCCCCCAAACGGTAATGACACCTTGCGCTTTCGTTGCAGCACCTTTTGCTGTAACGCTATTGCCTGAGCAAGTTCCGGTATGCTAAGCAACTTGTGAAATATTCAGACGGAACATGTTCGTTCAGGTGCCGCTGAAAAACGCACGACGTAGTCGGGTCTGGTATGCTGTCTCAGCTCGTATCGTTCTCGGACGGTACCGTTGTACGGCTTGCCGACGTGCTCGGGTACCGGTGGTGGTGGCGTCAGCGCTGACGCCACCACCACCACCACCGCCACCATCACCACCACCCGTACGAGCAGCACGTTTCACTGCTTGTGCGCTTCTGGTTGTCGGGAGCGCGCTCGCAGTTTGGCCCCAGCTGGCGCTGCGGTGGTGCTTCCCGCCGCCGCACTTCTCAGTGGTCTCCGTGCGCTTGATAGGCCTCGTTGCCCAGGGTTTTGGGATCTATTACTGGTTTGCCGCTGTTTCGCCCGGCGCGTTCCTCTGGTCGACCGTCTTTTTCCGGCTTTATCTGGCTGGTGTGCTCTGCGCCTGGACTGTGCAACGAATTGCGACATCGAGTTCGCCGGCTGAGTCTCTCTCACTGAGTTTATGTCTGGGGAGTATCGCACTCGTGAATGGCATCGGGGCTATGTTGATGTTACGAGGACTGCGTAAAAGCACTGAATACTGCCCTGGTGCATCAGCGTCGAAGCGTGAATGCATTCCAAAACACAACTCGCATCCATAGGCAGCACAGCAGCCTGGGATATTTATCACCGTACTCCGTGCGATTAAGCTTCAGTGACGCCGTTTTAGGTACAGACACAATCATGCGCTCGATATGGCGAGCTTGAAGCCAGAGCGTCTGGTTTGTGAGCATCGTACGCGACCTATCGCATCGATGACGACATGTGAACTTTCTTGGAAAAGAACGTTCCAACGCTTATCGTATCAGTGCACAGCGTTCGGCGCGGATGAATTTTACTCGACATGTCACATCGACGACGACATGCGGACCTTTTCGGAAAATTGCGAACCAGTCTTCTTCTTCGTCGCAACGTGGGGCTCCGCATTCGTTCAGGCGTGCAGGTGCGGCCACAGGAATGTAACTTTTGGGTTATGACCGATTGCTCGGACTTGAGGTTTTCAAGGTCACCAGACCTTCGATCGCTGATGACCGTGTCTAGCGCATACCGTAACCTCTTCGAGAAATTTGCGATAGAGAGAACGTTTGTGATCTAGAGAAGCAATCGCTCCGACCGCGTCAACTTGGCAGATGCACGGGTGCATTGAATTCGTGGCACAAAACTATAATCTCGAGCTGATAAGGGGATCTTCGAGATCCCATGAGCTTGCACAGCTGCTCAGGCGGTCTCTAGTAGCGAGATACCCAACCGCCTGCGACCTGTATCGCCATGTATTATTAGGTTCCTGCCCTTGCGACCGACAACAACAATGCAACATTCGCCGTGTAGTCCGGGGCGACATGCCTTCGATTCGTTCCGGAAAAACATCAGCGAGGTAAAGCGCTCCTTACTCGCCCAGGGACGCCTATACGCCGCCCTCTCTGTGAAAGTGGATCCATTCTCCTAGCGCACAGGACGCTTCTGTGGACAGTCATTCCGAGGTCAACTGCCGAATCCAAGTGCCCATACGAATGCCTCTACATGGACATCACTTTGACGCTGCGCTGACTGCCCGAGTCTCTGATGCGCACCGACTGGCGTTCGCCTCGCCGTCAGAGCTCGTTAGGCAGCATAGCGCACCCTATACCGTCTTGAAGGATTCGAGCGTAACTTGTTTCTCACAACGGCCTCCAATGACGAGTTCAAGATCGCGCAGCGTTTCCGAAAGATCACGAAAGGTCATCATAGGCTCAAGACGACTCGGCTCACTATATGAACTAAGATGCGCAGGAAGCGGTTCCTCGGGCAGAGGCTCCTGTCCCTGTTGACGCCGATGTTCGTTTTCAGCCCGGCGCCTCCGTAGCCATTCATGCTGTTGATTCTGTATTCGGATATAGTTCCGAAGAAAGTGATGGTATCGGGACTGCTCTCTAGTGACCTCATCGAGATCTTGGATCAAACCGCCAGCGGTTTCCTCCACGAGCACCCCATCGCGACGCAGTGAGAGCCTCTGAACATCAGAGTCACAGGCAGCAGCGTGTTCTGTAAACTTTGCGTTCTCACGTGCTTGTGGATGCTGAAGAGCGCTCCATGCCAGATACTGTTCCGAGAGCGCTGACGCGTGTACTGTGAAAGGAACGTCCTCGATCATTGTCTGGGAGCAGAGCCCCAGATCGCGCAGCGCTTCCGAGACAAACGTTGAGCCGGCTGCGACGCGACCGCCACCTCTACCGTAAGCTTGAAGCGCTGCTGACCCCTTGTTTGAGCTTCCCGAGCCTCCGACTCGATAATCCATGAGTCTGCTGTACTCTCGCATGAACGCATCGGAAAGGCGGACCACGCGAATCCCGAGCGTCCCGCTACTGTGTCTCCGTAGTGGATCAAATACAACACAGACCGCATTTTTCAACCAGAACTGGTGTTGAAACTGCGTCTCCGTCCATTCTGCGTTCACAAAAGACGATAGCTGCCTCGTATCGCCAACGCAAAACCAACCCACAATCAGATTCTCGCGGGACGCTTCTCTTAGAAGACGACAACGCTCCCACAGATAAGTGCCCCTCTGCTGCATCTGGTTGGCTATCACCGCAGCGGGCAACGACGTCGGTGCACTCCCCGAAGTCGAGCGACCACCGGCAATGACGCTCAGACGGGGAGCGGGAAAGGCTGCTGTGACGTGCATCACGTCACCCCAGACGAGAGCGTCAGCTGTTTTGGCGTCGTCGCTCGTGGGGTCACTGCGTCGCTCCACTTCTAGGTAGCCGACGAGCTGGCCCGTGCAATAGGCTTCAGACGCAGCGCCTTCCATTGATCGGACACCAGTGCGTTTGGAAGCGCTTCCTTTACCTGCCCGTTGCCATTCTTTCACCAGTTGCAGTAGTGCAACACCGGATATGACAACAGAACGCACTTTGGGAAGTTTCTCGAGTAGCGTCTCGCGACTGCGTGTCGGCAGGAGGCGTGTTCCTACTGCTGTTAGGGTGTCAGGTCGACCAACGTTTCTGCGCAACAGCAACTCCGAGTCGCTCATTACTCGGTCGTCTTCAGCGCTCCCGCGTCCGGGATCCGCATCGCGGGTGCCATGCGACGCAAGCCGCCGCCCACTACTCGCAGCACTTGTACCTGCTGTCGTGGCAGCCAAGTACGCCCCTACTGGTTGCCTTACTGACGAAATTTTTAGACCATCTGACTCAGATGAAGGCTGGTTCTGTTCGCTGCTCATAAGGATCTCTCTCCCCAGCGTCCTAGCGGGATGTATACGGTGCACGTCCGACAAGTCAAGCAACAGTAACAGAAAGCGCAGAAAAGTAGGCTGGAGCGGCGGCGACGGTGCAGACGCGCGGCAATGTGGCCACTGAAAACTGCAAGACGCCCAGCCGGAAGGTACCCTGTACGTGAGTGCTTTCACACGTGCTCGCATGAGTACGTGTTTGGATACGGACGTGCTTTTATAAGTACGAGTATAAACGCGTTGAAGCTTTTACTCTAACGTGTCCGCAGTCGGGACACAGGTTAACGTTAAAGGTCGCACAACAGAGAAGCGTCGGGCAGGGCGCTTTAAAAGCAAAGCTACGACGAAACGTGTGTCTATGGCGCAAGCTATCCGTAGGTTTATTCCATGGTACCTACTTGGCGTGAACGGTATATCTGCCGGGTGCATTATTGAGGATAAAAGAAGAGCTCTCCAACACCAGTGGCGTATTCCGGAGCGCGACCTTATAGCACTGGGCGCTGCTGGGGGATTTCCCGCAGGCTACCTCGCGATGCGATACGCACATCACAAAACTCAGAAGAAAAGCTTTAGGGAGAAATATGATAAGGCAGCTTTGTTTTCAGCAACAGGTTGGTCGTTGATATTCCTGGGCTTACGAAGACCGCGTCTGGGGTTGAAGCAAGCGCCCAAGGCTTCCTCCTCGCCGCTGACGTCGTCGAGACGACCCATGACGCCTGGACGCTGAGCTTCCAGGGTTGCACCAACTTTGCTGGTGCGGACAGAGAATGCACACACATCCAAAACACTGTAGAACCATTGTTCGCCGGGTCAGATACACTTTAGCAGAGGGAGCGCGCTGCTCTGCGGTGCTTCGAGGAACCGCTCATGAACGCAAACCAACCCTAAGCGATGCTTTCGTTATCCGCGCACGACGGAGCGTAGAAACCACCCGCAAACGCTGCTCAGCTCCACGACATGGCTTGTTGCCCGTTTGCAGCGTAGAGTGAACACCATCCGAAAATGCACTTCTCGTAAAAGTCATTCCGCTATCCGTTTGCAACGCGGCGTGCTTCGCAAAATGTACACCACGACAACATTTGAATGCGCAACTCAAGTAGTGCCGCTAGCCGCATCGGGCGATAGCTTGTTGCTGTCGAGGTACGCCTCGATGAGCACATCCTGCCCAGATCCGATGACCTCCATCCGACCAAGTCGTAGCGCGAGCGCTTCCTCCATGTTGCGAACACCCAAATCAGCGGCAATCGGCGTCGGGCTCGACCTGCCCCCGACGAGCTTTGGGGCTACGAATACAAGTATTTTGTGGACAGCTGATTCGCGCACCGCTGACGTCGCAAGGGTACCACCACACTCCCAGAGTACCGTGGTGCAGCCGTAGTCGTAGAGCCACTGCATTAGCGCCCGCGTCGGCGGCAAGGGAAGTAATGCATCCAGATACGCAATCTGGACACCTCTAGAGCGTAACGCAAGAATCGCCTCTCTTTCAGCAGCATCGAGCTCCTTCGAGGAAGAAACTTCACCTGCAGACGACACTGCAAGCACCGTCGGGGCCACTGATGTATCCCAGAGCTTTGCGTCAGGTCGATCTCGCCACAATCGTGCAGCGCTGGTGCACATGACGACACGCAAGGGCTGGCCATATCCCAGTTCAGGTACATCGATGGATTCCTCCAAACGAACCGTCAGAGCGGGATCATCTCGACGTACCGTACCAGCGCCGACGACAACAGCATCACAGCGAGCGCGTAGCTCATGCACATACCGTCGACTGGTCGCCGAACTCACCCATCGAGCATCCCCTGTTTCCGTCGCTATTTTACCATCCAGACTCATGGCGTATTTGAGGATACCAAGTGGAGTCTGATGGTGGATGCGATGCTGAAAGCCCTCGTAGAGTTTCAAGCACTCGGCTGCGCGAGGTCCAAACTGCACCTCGATACCCGCTCGTCGAAGACGCTCCGCACCGGAACCAGCAGTTCTGGGGTCTGGATCTCGTGTACCGATGACAACCCGCGACACCTGTGCCTGGATCAGGGACTCGGTGCAGGGAGGCGTTCTCCCGTAATGGTTGCACGGCTCGAGCGTCACGTAAACATGCATACCTCGTGCAGAGCCAGGTAGTGCGGCCACGGGCTCAGAGACAGTCGCTGCCAGGTGCTGGTTTTGGTGCGATGACGCGTTCCTCAGCGTTGTAAAGGTCGCCTGCAAGGCGTATTGCTCCGCGTGGGGGTAGCCCGCACGCGGATGGAAACCCTCTCCGACAATGCGACCTGTGTCAGGGTCGACGACCACACATCCGACCGGGGGGTTCGGGGACGGCCTTGCCATTAAAGCCAGTTGAATGCAGCGGTCCATGTAGGTCTCGTCGGAGACTGCACAACGCGGACTTTGGCGTGTAGTTTGCTGCGGACAGTAGCAGTTAGGGCAGCGTCCCCGCTGGGCTGCTCGTTTTCGGGCTCCGCCGCCGAACCACGAAGGTTCTAGACGGTATTCATTGGAGCTCGGAAGATGGAGACTTTGCGCTTCAAAAGAGGAGCGCTTCTGCGCAGGCCATGAACCTGAGTACGCCCCCCAGGCCGGCGATCTCTGCGGTACACCAGAAACGACGTCGGTTGTCAGCCAGCCGTTGTTTCCTGCAACACTCGTACCGGTAAGCACCTGAAACATGGACCATAGATGCCCTTCTTCTGGTTGTCTGCTGCTGATCAAGTTAAGACTGCTGTTTGAGTGTTCTAGGAAAGCCGCCAACTGCCGCTGGCAGTGTAAAACGCTTGTGGGGCAAGTTGCTTGGCAGTGCCAGCATCATGTGCCATCGGCATGGATCCCAGGTAGTCCAGCAGCCGCGGCCGGCACGAAGACACGAGACTACGCTGCCAAGTTATTCAGCCGGTTCCATCCAAGTGCGGGAGGCGTACCTTTTTCGGTAACATGCTTTCGTTGTCCAGCGGACATCAACTGAGGATACGGAGCTGAGAAAGCGTGTTACGGTGTGAAATTTTTTCTGTTATCCAGAGCAACGCGGTGTCTGCATGCTTCGGGAACTCGGTTCAACAAGTGCTCTCTCCATGGGACGGACTTGAGGAAAGAAGGACGCCTTAGCCATACGAAGCACGTCTGACTGTCCGCGCGGCAGCGTACCAAGCATTATAGCGAAGAACGTGCATCGTTCGTTGTCCATTGAAGCGCAACAATCTAGAACCGCAGGTTCCGTTCGATGCGCATGCTTTTCCTGGTGTGCGGCGTTATGCGGTATCTGAGGTCAAAGAACGATCCCTGGTGCGCTGGCGGGCTCTCCAGCGTCTTCAAGTGAGAACGCGCTGCTGCTCTGCCGCTTCTACGGTGTGTGTGTGCGAGCGCGCGAAAAACGCGATATGTATCAGCGCTCCAACTATGCTTTCGGGCAGGTGCTGTTTATTCCCTTCCAAGAGCATCGAACGCGTAAGCAGCTGCAAATTTATTCATCATCTGGTCGGCTATGCTCGAGACGGTATCTCAGATCGCTGTCCTGGTGCATGCTTTTTTCAGCAAACTCCGCGAACTCGGGTCCCTATGGGCGTTCTGAACAAAAGTCCGTTGGATACCTTGACCGCGGACGGCTGAGAAGGTACGCAGATATCCGATGTCTGCGCTCAACGATGATGCCGTCAACTTCGTGCCGAACAAACGCGTCTGTAAAGCTTCCGCCCAAGACGCAGGCTGCATGGAAATGGAGCGATACTGGACGTCTCTGTCGATACGTGGTCGATATTGAATGGAGCTGCAGCTCGAAGCGTTTCATATTCGGCTGCAGAACGTGCTCAAGGTGCACAGCTTCGCAAGCGACACACCATCGCGCTTGACTAGATGAAAACCTGCAGCGAAGTGTGCGGGTTGGCGGTACCGCCGAGTGCGCTAGGCTTGCCTCGTCACCGCGCAAGGCACGCGGATGCTTTCGGTTCTTCGGTGGCACGGGCGTTATGCAGCTGCACGCCAACGATCATTCTCACTCGAATCGCAACCGATCGAGCTCGGCATATGAAACACAGCGTCGCATGCTTGGAGTTTTAGACTTATTGAAAAAATCGTTGGTGCGATCTGGATAGGGCGACAACGGCTACGGTACCTTTTACGCTGCTGAGCGAGAGTTCTGCCCCCAAAGAACCATAAGATCTTGGCAGAGAAAGCGCTCCAAACCGAACGGACCAGCTCCATCCACATCAACGCGTGCTCCTGAGCAGTGTCCTGGGTCTAACGGATATATGTTCGAACTGAACCTTGCGGTGTTCCAGGCGCGCCCGGAATCGGCTACTAGAGAATCCCAGGCCTCCACGAACATCGCCTGATTGCTCCTATTCGCCGTGACGCTGGTTAGGCCTCTACTGAAAAGCATCCAGTTAATAGACACAGAAAAACCGTGAGCTCAGCTATACGAAGTATTCAGAGCCGCCTCAAAACCGCCCGCTGTTTTCGATTCGCTGTTAGGCTGCTTAGGCCTCGGATACGTAAGAACCTCGTTCATGGGCACTGAGAAACGGTGCTCGGGGCGCTGCACGCTCGCACGCTCTAGGGTCGTACTGCTCTTTGGGCGATCTAGACGCTAGATGGCTCGCACGCGATCCGACTCGCACTAGGCGGCACCCGCGCCGTGCCGAAACGATCCAGAGAGAGCACTGCGCCCTCACTCGTTCAGCTCCTTGGACTGCATGATTTTTTCCTGTTTCATCGCCTTGAGGACAACCACTGTCAGCTGTTTCCCGGCTTCAAAGTCTTCCTTGATTTTAGCATGCACGGGATCGTTATCGGGGTCGAGCTTGAGGTCCTCACGGGTTTCACCCTTGTCGTCCATCAGCGAGCAAAAGTTTTCAGCGTCGATGTCGATTAGCTGGTACTCGGAACGAACCACCACTGGTTGGTACATGGTATGGCTCGTTGGTGCAACATCCTCATATTTCTTGCCCGTAAATATATCAAGGCCCACGATATTGGCCTTGGCATGTCCGTGTTTCCCGGTTTTGCTGGTGCTCACATCCACACACTTACAGGGCTGCCCCTTCAACACAACATACACGCCTTTCTTCACCGCCCCGGCTTGAATCGGAGTCACATCAGACGCTCCCGCATCACCGGTCGCCAAAACCTCGAGATCGTGCTGCTCCGCCATCGTTTCCCGCAGCCGCCGGCGTTTGCGTGCTCAGCGTCGTCGTTCACAGCGGAGGTCCTAGAAAATCTGTTCAGTATTTTAGCTCCGCCTTGCTGACGGAAATCAAGAGTGCAATAACAGAGTGTGCAGTAAACAGAAGTTCCGAATTCTTGGCAGGCGCACGTCTGCTCAACGTCGCCGGATGCTACGTCAGTTTTCTCAACCGGAGCCCTCACAGTACGCTTTGCAAGGTCATGTTGAAGCGCCGGCGCATGTGATACCTACGTCCATCATCGTCGTCGACGACGACGATGGCGACGGCGACGCGGCGAGGCCTCGCACAGATGGACGTGCGCGTGCGCATCCAAGCGCCACGGGCGGTACGGGAAATCCCCAGACCCAGGTCAGCCTGAACTGGGACGGTTCCAGATCGCTGACGCGGTTATAGACTCGAAAGCATGGGGCTCTTCTCATTGTATTCAACACCAGCATTTGCGTGTTTTTGCGGCGACTGCTGCGTTTTCCTCACCACTATATCCTGCTTTAAATACGCCGGTCTCTCCTTTGTATCCGGCACCGTTGTCAGCCGTTGACGAAAGTTGTTATCAGTGCTCAAGTCCATATTTCGAAGTTTCAGGCTGTTGTACACGCAATTCATGAAGGCGCCGAAGTTGTGAGCTACATTTCGCTGACCATTTTCTCCTTTTCTGAAGGCAGCCTCGGTGCAACTTCCGCCGAGGTGACACGGGAGACTGAAATCAGGTGTACACATATGTCCCATACGCCTTCTCCGCCGAGCATCGCCATTTGGCACGCGAACGCTTGCCTCATCGATCCATGCATGCCCGCGAAGGGTACCGGGGGCTCGCCTCAGTACCCTTCGCCTTTTCCGCCACCGTGGCGTACGCTACGATCACGGGGTTCTTCTGGCCGATTCCCACGGCAAGTGCTTTGCCCGTGACATAAGGAAGCGCACGCTGTTCCATTCGATGGAGGATTTGTGGGGCGCGATGTTGTCTATGACGGGACACGTACCGAAAGGAATATCCCGAGTGGAGAATTCTTCGAAAAACTTCGATCGGTGTGCGCTCTCCACATCCAAAGCGGTGACGGACTCTCCAATGGAAGCGATTGCTGCGGTGAGTCAGGTGCGAGTGCAAAAAACTTTTTTCCATGGAAATAAAAGGAACTGGAGCATCTCAAAGCATATTCCGTGGGCGATATTACGCTGCTGTCGAATGCAGTGCCGTTGATGACCCGAAAAGTAGTAGGATTTGCCTAACGAATCAAATTGGTGCTGTAACGTAACAAGATCTTGGAACTTTTGGCAAGAGTTCGTGAACAAGGAGTCAAAGGGCGTGGGGCTTTTCTCCTCGTCAATCCAGCGGCGCGCATTGCTGCGCCCGCATGTTCCCTGAAATAGAAAGATCGACAAGATGAAGAATGCGTGATTTTAGCTTGCTCAGCACAAGAAACGGAGAAGAGCGGCGGTTTGTACGTATTACGTGGATAATGAAATCGGTAATTTTACGAACGCTTGCTCGAGGGTGTCGTGAAAGAACCTTGATTCAAGTGTCGTCACGAATTCCACCAGCAAAGCGTTGCAACAGCTACGCCAAAATAGACGATCGAGACTCCTGACACTACCTTCAAGTCCGTACAACCTCAAAGCTGGATTCCAAGTGCGGAGGCTGTACACCTAAAACGATTCGGGAGAACAATCAAAAAGCACGGGCAGAGCGAGTAGTTCAGTGTTTCATATTCGTCTGATACCGGTGTAGGTCTGGTGCGACATCCGAGACGCGCTCCCGGATGCCGATATCCATTGAGCGCGATCGGGGATTCCCCGATCGTGTCGACGATCCTCCATCCTGGAAGTAATGCTGGCCCTGTGGTCGATGCCGGCTCGTTCCTTGCGGCTAAGACGCTGCATCCAGCGTTATAGGAAGTGCGTGCGGTGCGCTGTACACCGATTGCGGCACTCCTTGCCTCCGCATACCGTCGCACACTTGGGGATGCCTGGTAAGATTCACTGAACCTGTCGCTGAAAAGAAGGACTGGCTGCATCTTTGAAGCAATCATGCCTTTCCATACGACCGAGACGGACCTGTCTGGGGCTGATGTGAGACAGCAGCGTCAGCAGAACAGCTGAGATCCTTCATCTAGCACGTTGCAGATTTTACGTATACGATGACGCTGGCAAACGCGTCGGTGTGCCGCGGTACCAGTCCGTACATCGCTGCGCGGCAGTGCTGCAGCCGGTAGTCTATCAGCGTGCATGCGCGCCGCATTCGCGTCGCTGCTCCGCAAGGAGGTCGCTGCGTTGGTTTGCCACAGTTGCTCGAGGACGTTTCCGCATGCTGCTGTGCGCTCGGGCTCGGTAGCATGCTGCGACGCATACTCGTCCAGAGCGTTCGTACATCATCAAGCACTGCGTGGCGCCGACCTGATGATAATGACAGAGCAGGTGCGTGTCTCCAGCCAGGAGATGCTGCGAAGAAACAGGTGCAGCGAATCGCTCAGCCATTTCGTGTCTTTCAGGGAGAAGAGATGGCGTCAGGGTATGTTTCCTTTGGGAGCATCCTCAATTTTGTGGAAACTTTACCTCTTGCCGCATTTGGTGACGAAAGCAACGTCGCTGTATTTGCGTCAGAACTTTGGATATCAGGGTAAGCCTCTAGCTGCCTCTCTGGGTCTTCTATGTGAACGCAAGCGCGGAAGCCGGAAGAAAACCTTTGGAGCATGACTATCGACTCCGACCAGGTGAACGATGCTCGACAGCTCATTTCAGCTGTGTGCACTGAACATTCTCATGTGATATGAAACCGCGTTCCCAAATAAACTCACAGTCCCTTTACGCAGCACTTTCTGAGTCTCAGAGCTCCATTGCGGCGTCGAAGCGACGCTTCCGCGAAACTCAGGGCTCATAGCAAGTCTGACCCGCCGCCTTCCCAATCACAACGTACGCATAAACCTCATCGTTTAGCAATTCAACGGCTCCAGCTGCTGCAAGCTTGTACAGGCCGCTGCGTACCGCCGGTCCAAGTTCCCGCGTCACGATATCCGTAACCTCGAGGGCAGCAGCATAGGCGCGGATGCCGCGCAGACCGTCGCCTCCCTCTCCGGCCGGACCAGACCAGTTGAAGAACGCCGCGGGAAACTTTCTCGCTAGTGCGACGCCTGCAAAATCAGGGCTGCTCCAGCCGACCGTTTGAAACATAGACTCCACCGCCGACTTGGTCGCGTAGCTGCAGCTGCCGTTGTTCACCTGGTCGACAGTGCACTCGCTCAGCATTGCAGCGACATCGGCCGCACCCATTGTGAGCGCCTCGTTCAGACATAGACTCTGATCGATTTCGTACAGTGCGTTGACTAAAGTGTACTCGAACTGTGTATAGTTCAAAGCAGCAGCAACAGTGGCGTTGATATGTGGACCAGTCACATTACGGCCGCGGTGCTCGGCAGCCTCGACTTGTGCGAGCACACTCGGCGGGAGCGGAGGAAGCGACGGCGCAGGTGTCGTTATCCGTAGCAAGGTATCCGAGTCGATCTCGATCAAAGGCGCAGCTTGCATACATGGCGCGATGAAGAAAATACTTAGTAATAGAAGAATAGCGTAAGGTAGATGAAAACGACGCATCAATGAAGCAATTAGAAGGAAAAAGCACGCGCAGTTTTGCGAGCAACGACACAAACCACCAAATATTGCCTAGCCAGAATGCGGCGCGCTCGTGGCGCTCCGTCCCCAGGTGATCGTCACCGGAATCGTTGCGCCTTTGGTGCCAATTTTGGCAGCTGGGCACCGCTCGCTCCAGTTCGCTTTGATCGGCTTTTGGCGCAGCGTCTATTCGGGTAGTGCACACGAGGCTGGCATCTAAATATGGTGTTTCCTGATTTGGCACAGGGCGAGTTCCATTCAGACGAGAGGTTGTGCAATTCTAGACCAGATATTGGATCGCAGGTATGCGTTAAAGGTGACGCGAGATGCGCCTCATCTGGTCAACGAGCGCGGATAATCACGACACATGAGCACTCCCTGGGGACGTACGCGGCGACATCGAATCGTCGAACACGATTATTGTTTACGATTTGCCGAGGAGAAGCGTTGCTGGAGTATGTTTGCGGCGCTTTAGCACAACTGAATCGTGGACCGAACGATGCCAGTGCCTTGTTCCATGGCAGCATCCAAAGCCCCTGTATCCTGGACATTGATTTTTTCACGCAAATTCTTCAGCATTCGAGCACACTGCCCATATTGAGTCACCGGGAATTTCCTCGCAAGTTCGGTCAACAAAAGCAGCTCGACGCTCCCGAAGTATGAGGCATTTCCGGATGCTAACCAAAACATTCAGGACTCGATGCAGAAAGTGTTTGCGCGCGTGGTTGCCGGTGGAATCCCACCGCAACGAGCCTCTCCGTTGGGATTGCCTCGCCATCCGACGGTCGACCAAAGCACCGTAAACCATTTCGTGCATTTGCCTCTGTCGAGACCGCTTCTTCTGTAGCAGTTGCGGCGCGCATTGGTGCTTCTAGTGCATGTGTATCGCCCTGAATGGTTTCCGGCACTCGTTGGACGCTTTTGTCGAACGAGCGGGAGTTTAGTCATTGCGCGCGAATGCACGTCGAGCTCCATGGGCAAAAACCAAACATCTTGTAGGTCGTTTCCCCTTGAAAGTCTTTGAAGTTGGCGGCTCTCTGCTCATTGGCTCAATACGAACGAAAGAAATCGGCGACTTCCAGGGAGGCTCAGGATCACTGTCCGTATAATACAGTATTATGCAGAAATGGGAGGGTATAGAAATATACAGTTTAGTATCGTTTCTCAGAAGCTGCACGATTGGGTCGCACATCTCGGTCGTGGCGTCTAAGCTCACGCGACCGCTCCCTCTGCAGCAGCGCTATACCTGCTGCGTTGCTGTGCGAACGCGGTAGCTTTCCGGTAGTCCGCGAGTTTTGCTCTCAAGTTCTTGCGCTTCCGCGTATTCGAGCAAAAGTTTTCGCGGTTCGAGAACCACCTCTTCGTGCGCTCGAGGATAGAGACAACTCCCGACGGCAAAAGCTTTGGAACGTGTGCCCGTGTGACGGAGCCGTTCGACCTCAGACATGGTAGAGACGCACCAGACCTCGTTTATTCTTTGTGGAACCAGTAGTTTTTGCCAGTCTCGGTCGACAAATAGGTGTCAACGACACCACATAGTCTCCCGTTCGGCTTGCGGGCGCGTCCAGGTGCCACGAGTGCGCCTCTGGGCCGAGCAGCGCGACCTGCCCGCAGGGGCTGGCCCTGGACGAGCGCCTGCATCCGGTGCAGCTCGTGCGAAAGGCAGCGAACCGCCGCCTGAGAATGAGCCGCAACCGGTTCAAAGAGGGACGGCCAGGTCGTTCGAGAACTTGGAACGCACAGCTGATAGGGCGTTTTCCACAAACGTCAGTGCCCACAACGACTCTGACCAAGTGACAGACTCGACCTCAAGTGAATTAGACGACGGTCTCGTGCGTCCGGACGATCCGTCGTTTCTGCGAACGGAACTTGAACGGCGTCGAAACCAGCCTGTTCGGACGATTGCCGAACGGCGGCGGTTATGGCGAGAGACGCAGCGAAGACGCGCTACCACGGAGGAACAGCGGGCGCTCCGGGAAGCATTCGAAACGGAACAGGGCCTGCCGCCCGACATTAATGTCGAGCAACTCGAGTCTGTTCCACTTGTTCGTGAGTCTCTGAGTGGACGTGAACGCGGCGAAGACTACTGGCTGGATTTAAGCGAGTTGACTCGGCAACCGGGCGAAATCCGCATGCATGAGCGTCCACGACTTGCGCTTCTGAGTGAAATTTTGGCCGGCCGATGGCGAACACTCGGCCAGAAAAACAATGCGAACAATCAAATGTCCGTCATGGAGGAGGAACTCGAGTGGCGGCGACTCTTGCAGGAGTTAAAACGATCCGATCGAGTTTCGATGCAGTTCCAAGAGCTGACGGAGGAGGTGCCCATGTTACCAGGCGAGAGCGTCGAGGAGGCACTTAGCAGAAGTCGCCTCGCAAGCGACCAGGCTGTGGTGCGATCTCCATCGGCGGCGAATGATTCCGACGAACTAGATTTGGCGATGCTGTTTCAGCTCAAGGAGCTGGAACCTGTTTTTTCTCGTATTACAACGAGCGTAGAGCGACGGGGATCGAGTTCAGTGCTCGTAATCCGCCGTTACGTTCCGCGTATTTCAGCAAGAGTCTTAGAGCTGCGGGATCGGCGACTTCGACGTAAGCTGCGCCAAGAACAAGGTCGACTCTCAGCGCGAATGCAGAATCGCGTACGGGCCGAACTTGTACTGCCGTACTCCCAGAACTGGATAGCGCTGATGGTCGTCCTTATCGGAATTCTTGCGCTCTTAACGTGGCGCTTTGGTCAGTCGGGCCCAGTAATAGAGTTACCCGACTTGTAAGCGAGCTAGGGTCGTGATCTAGAATTGAAAACTAGCTCAATTCGCAATCGACAGCACGGCGCTTTCTAGGCAGCTTGGCAACGCAAGGCGGTTGCGGTTTCCGAACATGCGCCTTCACGTATCCGGTCATCCATGAAGAGTCCGGAACGACGACGCATCATCTGATGGATAGGTAGACATCGAGAGATGAGCACTGCGTCGATGATGATCCGCGTCTTCCGGCTAGCTGCGGCATGGATCAAGATGCATCTCTGCTTGAGTATCCAAGTCCGGAACATGCTCATGCTGAGTCGTGTGTTGCTTTCGTTCACGTGGGTCTCGTTACTGCAGCGGCGGTTCTTACGCGCGTGACCCAAACACAGGTCGGATACCTGTCTTGCACGATCATTGCGATGGATGCACTCAGACAGGGCTTTCTGTGACCTGAGGCTTCTAGCGGTATCATGGAGAGCTCGAGAAAAGCATCCATGTGTATTTTTGGTTGGAGATTCCGAAATTCTACTCAGCAGGTCAGTTTTAACAGTTGAAACTGCTGTGGAATCCGCAGCTTGAAGGTTAAAATCTGGTGAGGTCTCGTGGAAGCATGCAGCTGGAATGGTGCATTGCAGCTTGCGGAACCGAACGGTTAACTCGTTGGGCTTCTCGCCACCGTGATAACACCTGCGTATCTACGTTTTGATAAAGTGAGAGTGCGTAGAGGTGCGTTCTCGCATTGCGCAAAAGGCTCTAGCGTGAGCGGGTCTGTTGCGGCCCGACGTCTTCGCCCAAACTGACGCTGGCTACGCTGAAGTCTTTATGCTAGCGACCAAACCTGGGCAATCTCCATCTCATGCGTTGTGAAATATTTTCACCGAGTGCGCTTACCGGGAACCCGGTGGAGAATGTTCGTTCTTCAATCAGCAGCCTCATGCGGACCGCGTCCAGCGAGCAGCAAGTTGAAGTCGTTCAGGTGTTGCATGCGCACGGGCTTGAAAAGGAGCGATTGCGACGACGCTTCGCAACCTGATATGTTTTTGTAGAGCGCATGCGCGAGCAGGCGACCACGCGTCTCTTCGACTGCAGTCCTCTGATCAGGCGAGCGCGGTCGCCACGTGGAATGTTTGCGGCAGTATTGGCTTTCGAAATGGATACGAAGTATCGGTGAGCTCTTTACAGGCATACGCAACACCGGTTTCGACTCGATGCACATTCGTCGTGAAGGAACGCAGCTTCACTTGTTCGCAGCGGGGAGCGGTAATGAGCTTCGCGTCGCTTTCCTCCCACTCATTGGCATCTGCCTCAAGGGCAGGATCGGTGTAAACCAACAGATCGAAGGAGCAAGGCTCATCGAGCAGCGGCAGGAACGTTACCGATGCAGTAATCTGCCGAATGATTGCCTGGATTTCCCTCATGACTACAGATTCGTCCCGAGGGACGCTTGAATCCTCAGTAGCCCGCTGCTCCATATGGAGATCGAAGTGCCATCGTTCTAGAATACGACCTGGATCGGCAGTGGCAGCGAATGCGAGCACGACACGGTGCACAGACCCTCGCAGGACCCACAGGCGCAGATGACGTTGCAGGATGCGCTCTATGTAGGAGTCGAGCTGGGCTTCTTGTGCGACGAGGACGCTCGTGCCGAATTTCGAGGCACGACGAAACATCTCTGGTGGATAAATGCCCCTCTGGTATAGAATAGAGTAGATCGCGCACCGCAGAAACTCAATGACCGTATCCGTGCTACCACGTAATGAGATCGGGGCTTGTTCAGAGCCTGCAGTCGCCATTTTGGTGTAGAAGGAGCAAAACAGACTTCTGTTCGAACGCGTTGTCTTGCTTGGGAATCTAACAAGTGTGTCAGTGAGCGATATTTAGCCAAACTTGGGTCGCACACCCAAGTAAACGCGCCAGCCCAAACTGTGCAACTCTCGCAGCGCTGTTCGGTTCTTCAGTGAGGCTGGCACCTGCCGCCCGACGGCGTTCAGAAGGCCTTGCCTCGGGGTTCTGCGCTGCAGCCAGTTGACGTCCAAACGACAAAATAAAACAACCGAAATCTGGCTCGACTTTTGTTCGGGAACAGCAAAGCGGTTACGTTCCAGTGCAGGTGAACTTTTGGTCCACGAGAACCCTCTACACGACTTCACCTTCGGACGCTTGTGCGAAGCGGTTGCGGCAGCTGAGTCGCGCGCGCTAGCACCGGCAAGCTGCTGGCGGGACGTCACCAATCGAAACGGCTGCGCGTTGCCTCTTTCCCGCCAGCTGCACGCACGCAGCGGCATCGGGCGCGGATCAGACGCCAGGGCCCTGCGGCGCCCTCGTGGAAGCTGGATGGTAGGTGCACGGAACGACACCCGTGTGAGACGGCAAGAAAACGAGTCTTCGTTGCGAGCGTTGGCGTACAGTCTGTTCATGGTGTCATGAACATGAGTCAATCTGGACTTGTGCGAAAACTCGGTCTGCTTCTCGCATACCATAGGCTTTGAATATGCGGATCTCTATTCGTGCTGCAGATCTGTTACCAGCAGTGGAAGGATGCTGATGGCGACGTTCGAGTTCCGATTTCGCCGCTGTGGACGATTGTCGCTGCATTTCGTGCAGAGACGGAAGCTGAGATCTGCACTTTGCTTGTCATTTCTATGGTGTCCGTCGACACCCTCGATGCGCCCGTCGAAGCGGTGACACTTGGCTGTGGTCAGGTGGTTCGGTATCTCATCAAAAACGCCTGCTCCGAGTGCTGCCCTTTGGTACATGAAGGCTTGATTTATCGTTTGGTAGTTGCCCTTGATGGCTGCACAAGCCAAGTCTGGATGCGTAGCACCCAGTGCCGTACGTACCCCACGAATACGGGCATCCGCTGGGCGATTCGCCAGGAGAGAGCTCTTTCCAGTGCGCACACAAGTGCACTCTGTTCCATTCGATGGGTGATATGCGGCATCGGGTGCTGTCGTTGATGCAGCAAGCACGGAAAGTTATATCCAGTTTGGAGAACAAATCGAGAAAATTCGATCCGGCTAGGCTCGCTTCTTGTCAAGCGTTGCTGCACGCTGCGCTGGAAGCGATCGCTGTGATAACTGAAGTGGATGTCCGAGACCAGTTTTCGTGCAAACAGAAGAGACGGAAGCCTCTTGCAGCACGTACCGTGAGAGGTGTCGGCCAGTTGCTCCATGTCGGTTCGTCGATAGCCACAGCGCGCGGCTGATTTGCCACCCAAAATTGAATCGATTCTAGAATCGTACGTCGAGTTCAGTGAGCGTTGGGCATGTGCTTGTGAACCGGTCGTCAAGGCTCGACGTCGAGTAATTTCCACGTTCATGGAAGCGTGCGAATTGCAGTGTGCACAGGTCGGCTTCAAACAGAAAGGTTGAGGAAATGAGGAATGCACGACTTTCGCATGCCATACGCTAAGAAAGGAGAAGCGTACAGACTTGAACATATGCAAAGGGCGATAATATCGATTATGATTCGAAGCTTTGCTCGAGGGCGTCACAGAGCATCTTTACCCCTGTGCCGTAAGGAATTCAAGCAGCAAATGGTCGAATCAGTCACTTGGAGAAGACGACCAAGAATCATAAACAAGTATGAATCGTCAGATCCCTCATTGCTGCGTTGCGGTTGTCGAGGGTGCACTTCTAAAAAGACTCCGACACGAAATCGAAAGAAAGGAACAGTCTGAAGAGTTCACTGTTAAATTCCATGTTCAAAGGAGCAAAACGTTCCGCGATCATGGAGAGTAAATATATCTACTCAGTCACAGACGCCTCCCACCCTTTTTAGACTGGCCGCCCGCTATTGGCTTTTGTTTCTCGCCTTATACGTCGCGCCTGAGAGGCCACACCATGAAACTGAGTTCGCCTGAGCTCCTCGGGTCTCGTCTTCAGCGTCTCATATCGTCTGAAATTGATGACGGCGTTGTTGGAGTCTCGGTTCACGTACCCCATGCGTTTGTTGTCTCTGGCCGAACTCACCAATGCATAGATTCCTCGAACACGGGCCCTCTGTGCTACTACAGTGCCGTCATTGTCTCGTCGGACAAACACATTTTCCCGCATATATGCCCTATTGTTATTCGTCTTCGTCACTTTCTCTTCTCCGCTCCATTCTCGACCAGAAGAGCTTTTTTCGTTTTTTTCCAGTACCCGGCGATGAGAGCCCTCCAGAATCCCCGACTTGCATATCCGTACTGTTCCCCTAGGTTTTTGATTTCTTCAAAATCAACGCACTTCAAACATATCAGTTATACATCGCGAATAAGCATTTGATGGCATGAACCTAGATCCGGAGCACAGCTGAATTGAAAGCTTCGAATCTGACAATTGCCGACGCAAATTGCGTACCAATTCTACAGTCCGCAGCACAGGTGGCAGACTCGCCGTTTGTCGCAAGCTCCACGTCCGGGGTCTCGCTTGCAACGTCAAGCGTAACGAAAACGCTTTCTCCAAGTCAATAATACCCGCAAAACCAGCTGACCTGGGATCTCGGTACGACAGCTCTGCACGGAGCCTGGAGAAGCTTGTGGTTTCATCGCGCGAGTCACGTGCTAGGTGCGTCGTCGATCCACGTTCAAGTGTGGAGCGCTCGAAAGCGTCGCCTTGCACACCGGAAACGGTGCTAAGTGTTCAGCGCCTAGTATGGCAAGCGCTTATGCTTATCTGTTCAAGTTTATTATCATAGGTAGCTCTGCGACTGGAAAATCTTGCTTGCTGCTGCGGTTCACGGACGATCGTTTTCAGGTGACGCACGATCTCACGATAGGGGTGGAGTTCGGGACGCGCACACTGACCGCACGAAACGGACAGCGTGTAAAACTTCAAATCTGGGACACTGCTGGGCAGGAGTCTTTCCGATCGATCACGCGGTCATATTATCGAGGCTCAGCCGCAGCCTTGCTCGTTTATGATATCACTCGCCGCGAAACGTTCCTCGATGTCACCAGCTGGTTAAATGATGTGCGCGCTTACGCGACGCGAAACACAACGGTCGTGCTGGTTGGCAACAAGCGCGACCTTGAAGACCAGCGACAAGTCGCACGCGAAGAGGGTGAAGCGTTTGCGCGTAACCATGGGCTACTTTTCATCGAAACAAGTGCCAAAACGGGTTCCAATGTTGCGGAAGCGTTTGCAATCGCAGCTGATGCGGTACTCGAGCGAATCGTTCGTGGTGAACTCGAGGGCAACATGGAGCAATACGGCGTTCGGATTGGAACAGGAGCTGGCTCCACGAATCGCCCTGCAGTGGTTCAGCTCGAACGGGGCACGACTTCGTCGAGTACGCGGCGCTCATCGACGAATTGTTGCTAAGCTTTTCTATGAAGCGAACCAAGAGTTGCGCGAACAGCCGGCGAATACATATGATGCGTCGTTGTTGGGACTCGCGAGCATCAAACTGCTGCGAACGCTTGTACGTAAAGGAATATGGAGAGCACGCCCGATGCCAGTGACCATCAGCGGTTGCGAGCACGACCCGAAAGGTCATTGCGCATGATCACCCTCTGGAAGGCGTGTTTGCTGTACGGCAGCCATGAGCTCTTTGATGAATGCACAACTCGCACCGGGCCGAATGCACTCCATTCGCTGAAACTGCGCCAAAATACTATGGAGGAGGCGTGCAAGCTCGGGACCATTCGCATCGGTCCCCTCATTGGCGTACTTCGCAACAAGACGCCGGATCGCGGGTTCCAGCAAATAGCAGAACATCGGATGCGACGGTGAAGGCGTCAGTTGGGAATTTTCCCCAGTCCAGGTGCATCCCGGAGCGTTCGTGATCAAGACGCTGCCACTCTCGTTCGAGTCGAAGGTCCATGACTGGATTTCATGCGGCGGACCTGTTTGTCGCGAATTCGTCGCCATCAATGACGCTGTACGACCCGCAACGATCGTGTTGGGACGTGGAATGCTCATGTAGCGCCACTGCGTTCGATCCAGAGCGCGCTGCGAGGCAGCCAGATATTCGTCGAGACCGAGCGAGTCGTCCCAGCGGGACAGGCTGCCGCCCACCGAAGCCGAGGGATGAGGCTCCCCTGATGATGAATGTGACGTCGGTGGATGATAAGACACCGATGCACTCGAAGACGATGATTTTGATGGGACAGGCTCGGTACCCGTCTTGCCCGCTGCTAAAGGCATCGTCAGGATCTGCTGGTTTCGCACTTTTCGCTGCACGAGTTCGCTGAGTTGCGATTTTGCTTCTGGACCGCAGCGCAAGAACGGATGTTCAAGCAGCGCTGCAGCGGTAGCGCGTTCAGTCGGTGACTTTTGAAGACAACATGAGAGGAAATTTTGAAAAGTTGCAGACCACGGCGAGGATCCATCATCGTTTTCGGGCAGTCGCGGCGGCTCGCTCTTCGGAATCAGGAAGAGCGCGCGCATCGGGTGCAAATCGGCATACGGTGGCAAGCCGGTAGCCATTTCGTAGCACGCAATGCCCAGCGACCAGATATCTGCTTTCTCATCATAAGCGCTTTCACGTATGACTTCGGGGGCCATCCAGTAGGGCGTCCCAACCATGGTATTCCGCTTCCGAAAAGTCGAGGTGAGCGTCCCGCTTACCCCAAAGTCTGCCAGCTTAACGTCGCCTGTCGTGGTCAAGAGGACGTTGGCGGCTTTCACGTCGCGATGCAGTTTGTTCTGAGCGTGCAAGTGAACGAGCGCCTCCACGAGACCGCGGGCGATCACTGCGATGATGTCTTCAGAGAGCCTCCCGCCGAGAAACTCCATCAGCTCCCGAACAGAGCCACCATCCACGTACTCCATCACGATGTAGAGCTCAGGCCCCACGAGAAAAGATCTATAGTACTTTGCAACGTGTGCCGTGTTCAACTGAGCCATGACGGTAACTTCCTGCTGAATTCCCTCGATCTCGTCGTGACACTCGTCCAGGTTGATGACTTTCACAGCGACAACGGTTTGCGTTTCAGTGTCCAGAGCGCGATAGACCATACCAAAAGCGCCCTCCCCTATGGGTGCAAGGGGATTGTACCGAACACGAGGATCCGCCTCCACTCTTGAAAGGGCGGCAGCGTCCCCTGGTTCCACGAGGAGCTTTCGGTCCGGTGCTGGGTTCCCGTCGAAGGTCGCCGGCGTTGCTCGACCCGCACTCGTCATCGTTGCCGTTGCCGCGAAGCTCATCGACACGTCACTGTTTTCGTCGATCGCGACAACTGACTGCGTACGGACAAGTAACTGGCTCTGGGGGGGAACCCCACACGTGCCAGCGATACCCTGCCGCCTGTTGGGAGCGATTGGTGCCGAAGATCTAGCGTTCTGGAGACGCAGGCGCGTTCTCCGCGCAGCAGCGCCAGCCACGTGGCGCAGCACTCGAGCTGCTGGCGAATCTGCGGTATGCTGCTGCTGGGCGTTGTCTCTGTATGACAGCTGGGGTATAGGCGTGGAACAGGCAGCACCTCTGGACGCGATCGAACGCCGACGTGGATACCTGACTGGCTACCCGAGGTGCAGTTTATGTGTTGCGCGGATGACAATGGAGCCTGCACAGATGCTTGTTAGCTACATGCGCTATCGACCGCCGACGCGGATACCTGACTGGCTACCCGAGGTGCAGTTTATGTGTTGCGCGGATGACAATGGAGCCTGCACAGATTCGTGTCGACGGAATGGGAACTGGCGGGAAACAGACTCCACCGCTCGCTATTTTGTTTGATGCTGTCGCTAAGAACCGCAGCGCGTCCAAACGCAAACATGAGCTGCCGCCCATCTCAAGGCACGGAGCGCTTCCCTGCATTTATAGTAACTCAAGCGCTCGCTCGAGCAAGCTACGCACGATGCATCGAGCATTCATACGGACACGTCGGTGACTGAGCAACAGCAGCGGATGCGCTGATGCACAGCCTCATGATGCACGAGGCACGCCTTGCCATCTTACCGCTTTGGTCTTAACGATGACATTCGCAAGGCAGCATCCGCCTCTACCAATGCTTTACCACCGGATGTGCCGTTTAATCAGCACAACAGCGCACGCGCTATGCACTTGTGGTGACTTGTTGGAACCGAGGACTCCAACTACAGGGTGACAAGCACTAGTCCTGATGTCGTCGTTATGCTATTCTTGCTCGCACACATAATCTAATCATTCCTAATTCAGTCGCGGCATCCGTCTAACTGCCAATCGACTGCAGACTCACTGAACCCACAAAATAGAGCGGCAGCGGCACCGATGCGTGCGTCGCTAGCCTGCCGTGACCCACAGATGCCGTTCTACTACCTGTTTCCTTTTGGGCACTTGTCGCGGAACGCGCTAGCCGCTGTGTTCTCAGTGCAAAGCGACCGTCTCAGGGAACTAAGACGCTTGAACTCTGCAAGCGACCTTGAGTGAGCGGCTGAATGCCTTTTCTCGAGAAACCGGCAGAGTCGCGTGTGTTTGCGTTTGCCCTATTACAGCCGTGTAGGGGGCACTCGCGCTTTGTGCGCACAGCAGTTTCTCCTCGATTGGTTACGAGTCCGACTGCACCTTTTCATCACAGCACAGGAACGTACTGGCGTACGCCCGCGCCATCGAGGAGTCTCGGAACCTTAGTTTCAATGGCATCTGGCGCGGAATCTTTTCGGCACGATAGATCCCGCGTCGGGCAGCCGAAGGGCACCGACTATGGCGAGTTTGACCGCAGCGAGCAAGCGTTGCGTGTACAACAGACCACTACCGGGAGTGCCCCGTTAGGGTTCACGGACACACAGAAAGAACGGCTTTTAAAAATGCCTTTACCGTCCCAGCGCGGGCTCTCTCTGGTACTCCCCGCAGACGCCGCCCCAGTCACCGATGAACGGTTGACTGTGCTGCGACTCACGGGCGGCGGTGCGCGCCCGCACCTCGTACTAGGCATTGAGACCTCCTGCGATGATACAGCGGTCGCTGTTGTGAACAGCAAAGGATGTATCCTATCCGAAGCGGTCGTGAAGCAGGACAGTATCCATGCTCGTTACGGGGGCGTTGTGCCGGGGCTGGCACGTCAAGCCCATGAGCAGGTGATCGATGAACTTATTGAGCGCGTATTGTGCGAGGCTTTTACATGCTCACAAAACGAGGTGTGGGCTCGCAGCGCCAACGGCTTGGACGCAGTCGCGGTGACCATGGGACCCGGTCTCGAGATCTGCCTTCGAGTGGGGTTCCGCGCTGCCCAACGCCTTCTGGGCCGACTCAAGGAGGCATCGAGCGCGCCTGGCCCTGTATTTATCTCAACACATCATCTCGAGTCGCACTGCTTGGTGCCACGTCTTTTCGGAGGCTACCGGCCTTCGTTCCCGTTTCTGGTTCTGCTAGTCAGCGGTGGTCACTGCATGTTGCTTCTGGCTCGTGACCTCGGGAATTTTGAAGTCCTTGGCGGTACGCTGGATGACTCTGTCGGAGAGGCTTTCGACAAAATCGCACGCTTGTTGGGTCTGGACGTTGGTGGAGGCGGTGGACCCGCACTAGAACGGCTGGCGCGTGAGGGGAACCCAAACGCTTTTGATTTCCCGATTCCGCTCCGTAAGCGTCCGGATTGTAATTTTTCTTTCGCTGGCCTCAAGACTGCGGTTCGTGTAGCGATTGAGCGCGAACTGGAGCGCTACGGATCCAGGGACGAAACCGCAACACTGCTGCAAGTGAATCGACAGGCAGCTGCCGACATTGCGGCGAGTTTCCAACGCGTAGCACTGGAGCACCTGTTTGAAAAGACGCGGCGGGCGCTTTTGTGGTGTCGAACGCACGAGCCCGATGTACAGTCGCTCCTGGTTTCGGGCGGCGTTGCAGCGAATTCCGTGTTGCGGGCACGGTTCCAACAGCTAGCATCTGAGATTGGATGGCGTTTACATGATGAAGAGGTGGAGCGCACGGCGGCCTGGAGCACCGATCCAGGAGCGCCTGCATGCGATCTGAAGCAGGCGATTATCTTTCCACCACTCCGTTACTGCACGGATAACGGCGTCATGGTAGCCTGGGCAGGGGTTGAACGATTACTCCGACTTGGCGATGCAGCCGGTGAGCCCGATATTGACCAGATCGAAGTGGTCGCTCGATGGCCCATTGGCCGTCGACTAGCCATGGACAAGCTGGAGCAGCGGCTCTGTGCATAGGCACTGTATTTTCTTCGAAGGCGAGTTCTGCGCGTGGGCGGCTCGTGTGACTCTTTTCTGTGCGGTCAGCTCGTCAGCATAGCTCGTTAGCGTACGAAACGCACTCAACCATAAACCTCGTCTTTCGCTCATAGTATACACAGTGGCGAGAATGACGACACCTACATCTGCCCGCCTGAGGCACCGCAACAGACGCTCGCGGCGGGATCGGAACCCGGGGAATCATTGGCACGAATCACGATCCCTGTACGGAAGCCTCTGGAGTTGATGGTGGAACTTCGAGAATCCGGTTTACAAAGCTGCTTGCCTGCCTTGATGCGCGTAAGAGTCGCACACACGCGGATCCCAGCGTAAATTCAACGATCGAGTCTACACCACTAAAGCACCACCATCAAGGTGCGTTCATGCGTGATTGCATCCGCGCGGGTGCATGATCCGTGCATTTGCCGGCTAGACGCGGACACGCATGCATATGGCGTCTGGGGATCGCACCTCTTCATAAACGAGTAATCCTTGTCCTGCATCGAAGCAAGCGCGTTCTCGATTCGTTACGTGTGTCATATCATGTATGCGACCAAAGGAATACCTCGGAAGATTTCTACACTGCTTGAATACTGGCCGATCAGGTGATCAAGCCTGCCGTCTGGAGCCCGACGTACGAGCTCTGTGAGGTCCATCGCGACGCGCTTTGCGTGCACACGGTGAATCGCAATGCTGCGGATTACCGACGGCGGGCGAATCGGGTCGATTGCGACGTTGCTCTGGAGCGGCGTGTGCGGAAGCTGTTGAGCGATCGTGCGTGCAGATGCTGGCGACTCCCGCACTGCTCAGCCGGATCCCTCAGGGCACACCGCGCTTGCTGTCTGGATACGCGCAGTTCCATACGGGCGCTTTTTCCCAGTACACTCTGGATTGTGCCTCCCCATGGCCTCTACGGTCGCAGGCAAGTCTGCAATGCACGTCAGCGCACGCGTCGCCCGATTGCATTTCCGCGCACCCGTATGATTGTCATCGACGAATGCGCTGGTCTTCGAGAATACGTCGATTACGACTCCGCGATCCCGCTCTATCCCCGGTGGGTATCCGCGTCGGCAGCTGCGGCGCTTCCAAGGCCGCAGCAGGCGCCCATAGAACGCTCAGCACCCAGAATACACGCAGCGTCCATCAGTGCCTCCTTTCCTGCACGAAGCTGCTCAGAGATTAGTAGAAATTGGAGCAGCCTAGCGAACCGTTGATCTCGCTTCCCCAGCTACTAAAAGGGATTTCGCTCCAGGTGCATGCCGCATCCAAAACGACTCTACGCGCTCGGGCTGCAAATCGCCACGACTCCATGGTGCACGATCCTCATCGTGTACAGGCGATCCGCAGGTGCGCGCCGCGTGACAGATGCAACGCGAAGCTGCGCGTCGCATCGAGCGGCTTCGATTGGCGGATCGATGCCCACCGACGCGATGTGTGGCGTGCCTGCAACATCAAGCGGCGGCGTCGCCATCGTCGATTGCCTTCGCGGTGCGTCTGAACGTGTCTGTGGCGTAACGCGCACAGACGGCTTGCCTGCCAGCATACACCAAGGCCGCTGTCATTCGTTGCATAGACTGGTTGGTTTGAAGTGAACACGTTTCTCAAAAATCGTGCACTTGGTTTCTCACTGGGCGCAAAACTTGTTCGTCGATGTCGGTCGTGGGTATCGACCTCGGAAACGTGAACTGCGTGATCGCGCAGGCGAGGGGAGGGGGTATCGAAGTACTCACGAACGAGGTAACGCAGCGGCAGACGCCAGCTGTGGTTACTTTTTGTGGAGGAAACGAGCGTTACGTTGGCGAAGCAGCGGCGACGCGTTACCTACAGAACGTACAACGGAGTATCACTGAATCAAAACGAATTCTGGGACGCTCTTTGCTCGAGGATGAGGTGCAGCACATCGAGGCAGCACGCGCGCTCTATTCTATTACGGAAGAGTATGCTCAAGGTGGTAGTGCGGAGGCGTCAACAGACTACCGCGTGCGGCGAGCAGCCGTTCAGATCCACTACTCGGCTGAACAGCTAGGCACTGACGCCTTGGAGCTGTGGCACCTTCCGCCAGAGGAGCGTGCGCGCATTCCGAAACACAGCGTCAACGGCAAGGCCAGCGATCTGCACGTTCTGCCTGTCGAGTCCGTTACAGCAATGATTCTGCAGAAACTGAACGAGATCGTGGCAGCGTCGAACCACGGTATCCAGGCCAGGGATGTTGTGCTGTCTGTGCCGGTATGGTACACCGATGCCCAAAGAGCGGCGCTCTTGGACGCAGCAGCGATCGCGGATGTGCGCGTCCTCCGAATGGTGCATGAGCATCTGGCTGCTGCGCTTGCGTACGGTCTGTATCGGGCCACTGAGTTACCGGAAAATGACAAAGAGCCCGTGCAGGTTATCATTGCGGATGTGGGCCACTCCCAGACGACCGCAGCGTGCGTCGCATTCTGGCGCTCGCGACTCGAAGTCCGAGCAGTCGCATTCGATCGGAATCTCGGGGGCCGTGATTTCGACGAGATGCTCTTTCACCACTTTGCGAAGCTGTTTGCGGAACGATATCGCATTTCGGTTGGCAATCACAAAAAAGCGATTGCACGACTTCGTCAGCAATGCGAGAAAGTGAAGAAAATTCTCTCAGCAAACGCACTAGCGCACCTGAACCTCGACTGCTTCGTGGACGATATCGATGTTGAGGCCATGATTCAACGCGCTGAGTTTGAGACGCTGGTGCGGCCGCTCGCTGAGCGCATTGTCCGGGTTGTGCAGCAAGTGGTCGCTTCCACTCCTGAACCGAAGGCGATTCAGTCGATTGAGCTTATTGGTGGAGGTTCTCGAGTTCCATTGATCCAGAGCCTGATTGAACAGACAACCGGCCTGACTGTGCGCAGAACCCTGAACACTGACGAGTGCATTGCACGGGGATGCGCGCTCCAAGCCGCCATTTTGGCACCTGGGTATCGAGTTCGCGAGTATGAGGCGGTTGACTTTACTGTTTTCCCCATTTGCATCGCCAAATCTGGAGCGACGGGCACGAAAGAGACATTGGTATTTGCCCCGAAGAGCGCGATGCCATCGCTGAAGCGAGTCACGTACTCGTACACTGGACAGCCTTTCGAGCTCCGCCTGTTCTACGGCGATGACGCGGGTGCGGCTAAGCAACAAGGCGGAGCATGTTCGCTACCTCAGGGCTGTGTCCGGGACATCGCACTGGTTGAAATCGGTGTCTTACCGAACAAGAGCCCAAATTGTGGAAGGGTTCACGTGAAAGTGCGTCTGGATGCCAACGGCATGGTCAGCATCGTCGGTGCGCAACTCGTAGAGGAAGTGTCTGTTGCTGAGAGTGCCGCAACAGAAGCCCAAGAAGCTTCTCAGGACGCTGGCGCCACGAATCAGCACGGAGGAGAGGCTCCAGATACCGCTGCTACAAGGATGGACCAAGAGATAGCAAGCGATGGCGCTGCGGCGGACGACTCGGCAAGGTCTGGCACCGACGCCCATGCGAATGGCCAAGGAACCGCACCTGCGCGCAAGGTCATTCGCACGGAGCTCCCGATTCGCCAACTACGAGGAACTCGACTCCAGCATTACGCCCTGAATGCGCTCATCGAGATCGAGCAACAAATGCAAGCGGCTGATCGGTATCGCGTGGAGCGCGCCGAAGCGCTCAACGCACTCGAAACCTACGTGTACGATATGCGGTCGCGCGTTTCCACCGATGGACCGTGGGCGATCTACATGGATGACGCATCTCAGAGCGCATTCCTCCGCTTACTCGATGAAACCGAGGATTGGATCTACTCCGAGGAGGGCTCCGAAACCGCACCCAAATCGACGTTGATCGAACGGCAGCAGATGCTGGAGCGGCGGTACGGGGCGGCTGTCAAGGCGCGCGCCCTTGAATACGAGAACATTGCAGATGCGGCGCACGTGTTCCGACGTGCGGCGGCATCACTGCAGGCAGAATGCGCCTCAGCGGCCACCGAAAAGCCGCACATATCCGTAGAGGACATCCAGAAACTGGAGCGGGAAATCGCTTCATCCATGGCCTGGTTGGAGGGAGCGCTCCACAAAGTCGAGAAAGCCCCGAAGCACAAGGACCCGCCGCTCAAAGCAGCCGACATTGAGAAGCGCCGAAACGAGCTCGTACAGCGCGGACGACAGCTGCTCGACCGACCTGTCCCGTCCCGCACCGCCGCAGGCGAATCGGGAAGTGCCCCAAACACAGCCTCTGGCCCAGGGGCAAAAACCTCGACATCATCGTCGCCAAACACAGAACAGGCGGACACAGCATCGGCCTCTGAACCCGGCTCAACCGAGACTGCCGCACAGACCGCGGAACCCATGGAGCAAGACTATAAGCCCGACGCACCTCCTAATCCCTGAAATGCGCATTCCCCCAAGAATACCTCGGGACAAGAAACTCTTGTCGGTGGCAATAGCTCTGGCGAGAGCGCAGCATGTGCTCTGTAGGGACGCACTGGCAATATATGCCACCATCAACACCACGATCAACGCTGCCGTCATTGAACAAGCATCCGCGCACGCATCGGGACACGTGTCGCTCGGATGCGTGATCGCCATGCGTGCACAGTGCAGTGTTGTGGACAACTCGGACAGCTGCTGCAATCCAAGAACACCCGAAGATGATATCTCTCTCGTTTGCTGCTAGCTTGGGTTCGGACGCTGCAAGTATTTTCGGAAAGTCAAAGCTACGGTTCGTCAGGTCGTCACTGAAGGTAAAGCGCTTTATGCACGGCTTGTGTCGTCGTCGTCGTCGTTGGATCAATCGACGCGTTCCGATGAACGTGCGTATCCCTGGTTGCCTCGAGTGGACGCGCTTTTCGCGAACTGAATGCGGCCTAGTGTCGTGCTGGCGACCTGGTCTCGCGGACGTCGACCGCTTGCTGTGCGCCTCGACGATGCTGCACTGTCGCAGGGCGAGGATGCGTCATGCCGTCAGCGCCCAGTCGCGTTCGCGGAAGCTTTTGACGATATCATCCCGCAGCGCGTCTAAATGGCGACGCAGCGCATCATCTCCCATGCTGGGTTCAAGGAATTTCATTCGCGAAAGTCGATTAAGGAGGTCCATTTGCACATCGCGCAACCCCGCAAACGTAAGACGATTCGATGCGCTCGTGGCGCCCGCGTCGCGATCCACTTCGGCGACTGCCTTCTGGGCAAGCTCGTACCACAGCACGATATTTCGAAGCATGAGCATGCTTTTCAGGAACGGGCAGTAGGCGTCGTAGGAGGTGTAGCTGTTCTGTTGGAGGCAGTCCTCCCGAATCATGGTGGCTGCCGCGAGAACGACCTTGTCGCTCTCGGCGAGGGCATCGCGGCCAACGAGGGCGACGATTTCGCTTAGATCCTCTTCCATTTGGAGAATCTGACGTACGGTCTGGCGAATCGATGGGAATTCCGGATAGTGCGCATCGTACCATGGTTCCAGCGCTTGAATATTTTTGCTCCACGAAATGTTTGTGTTCACTGCGGGGAAGAACTTGCGGCTGGCCAGGCGTTTGTCGAGGCCCCAAAACACACTAACTGTCGATAGTGTCGCAGTGGTCACAGGATCGGAAAAGTCACTATTCACAGGTTAGTTTCTGTCATTGATAAAGAATGTTGCTCGTGGTGGCTTTCGCCCCGACGGCATTTGGGGCAGCGGGTGATCCCCGCTGCGGACGCTCCGCCCGGGACACGCTACAATCCACGGCGGATTGCTCTGGCATCAAGCGCTCGTCTCGAACGCCAATAATGACGACCCGATGGCTGACATATCGCATACACGCCACCGGGAGATACCCGATGCCTGTTTGTTGAAGAAACTTACCCCCCAGGAGGCGAGACAGCTCCCACTACGGTCACCGAACCAGTGCGTTCAGGGGAGCCCAAACACTTGACGCGCCCAGCGCGCTCATAGAAGGAAGCCAGACGTGCCGCCAGGTACGCCGGAAACCCCGAATCCGCTGGCATCTCCGCTAGGCGTCCACTGATTTCCCTGAGCGCCTCTGCCCAGCGGCTCGTGCTGTCCGCCATCATGGACATATCATGTCCCATGTCCCGATAGTACTCGGCAATTGTTATACCGGTGTAGATGGATGCCTCGCGGGCCGCTACCGGCATGTTCGACGTATTGGCTACCAGCAGGGTCCGGTTCATGATGGACACTTGCTCGCCGTCCGCGAGCGACATGGTTAGCTCAGGGAAATCACGTAAAACCTCTGCCATTTCGTTACCGCGCTCACCGCATCCCACGTAGACGATTCCATCCGAGTTCGAGTATTTGGACAGTGCCTGACTAATAACGGTTTTTCCAACACCAAAAGCACCCGGCACAGCACAGGTACCGCCCTGAACACACGGGAACAGGGTATCCAAAACGCGCTGCCCTGTGATCAGCGGTGTATTCGCGACGAGTTTCTCCGCGATGGGTCGCGGTTGTCGCACAGGCCACCGCTGCATCATAGACAGCGCCTTGCTGACACCCTGGTGACTCACTTTCAGCACCGTGTCTGTGATGGTATACCAACCACTGGGTGCGATCCATTCGACGGTGCCCATTGTACCCGGAGGTACCATGATCCGGTGCAAGATAAGCGGGGTCTCCTGGACGCTTCCGATCCAGTCACCACCGGTGACGAGTCTACCAACAGAGAGCGCTGGGTCCGGTTCGAAGTACCATTGACGTTCCCGGTCCAGAGAGGGCACATCGACGCCCCTGGGAATGAACACGCTCCCCGAGAGGGTGGCAATCTTCTCCAGAGGCCGCGATATCCCATCAAATATGCTCGACATTAAACCAGGACCGAGTTCCACTGTCAGCGGCATACCAGTCCGCTCGACGGGATCCCCTACCGCCAAAGCGTCGGTGGCTTCATAGCACTGTATCGTAACCGAGGAGCCCTCGAGCCGAATCACTTCACCGACGATGCGTTCGTGTCCGACGCGAACCAGTTCGTACATGGACGCTGGGCAGTCGCGAGCAACCACTACGGGGCCTGAAACCGCCTGTACAACGCCTCGGGCTTTGTCGGTGGCAACCATATCGTCTGAGAGAAGCGTCCTGAGCCTGGACTAGAGCCCAGTGCGTAGAACGCGCGCTCGGCGAGCGGAGGCGACGTGCACAGCCCAAGGCGCTGTGAGCAGCGCAGGTACCGTCCAACGCAGCACATACCCCACAAGGATGTCTGCTACAGGTTCAGGTACTGGATTGTTGAAGCGATTCAGCATCAACTCAAAGCATGTAAAGTGATGGCGACTGAGGAATATGTACTAGCTCCCTCAGCAATACTTTTGAGATTTGCGAGCAGCAGCAAACTCTTGGGTAACGGGTACAGCACGGAGAGGTCTGGCGAAACGCAGGTTGCCAACTCAAACACCAAGGTGGTACGGAGAGCGGACGGCAATTTGTTGTTCTTGTGGACGTTGGCTCCTTGCGCGTACATGACCTCGTTCTGGTTCGGGAGTCGCTTTGGATCTGGGCTCCGATAGGTTGCACGAGCACGCCCGGTTGCCGGTCTAGAACGATAACACCAGAGAAAGCACTCGGTGGTGGACGCGAAGCACCGGGGCTAGGCGCGCTTGGCGTGTATGCTCCGAGGATCCTTCGTGCGCCTGAGAACGCAACCGTCGATGCATGGCCCGTTGTTGTGGAGCACCGAGGTGTCGCAGCACGCCCTCGGCCAAGCAACATCGACGAAGAGGCTGATGTGTACACCCGAACGTAGACAGCGTTTGGGGTATCGACGAGAATCCTGGCGCAAGAACGATGGACTTTGCGTTCGCTGCAGTCGTCGTGCTCCATATTCCACCTGTCACATTGTTTTCTGGTATACATGACTGGTCAAGCACGTAAACGCAAGGACAAGGTACTGGACCATTCGGATCTGCTGCGAAAACAAGAGCGCTGAAACGCTGGTATCGGTCTTGTTCAGACGCACCCGTCCGTGCCTTATGGTTGCTCTCATGCATTTCCCAGCGCCTGCATCTTACATGCCACCGTGTATCCAGAAGCATGCCAACATCGATACAGCATGTGTCATGCTTTTTTGATTCACATGGATCACCCGTGCCGCTTCTCGAAGACCTTGTGTTGGATTCTCCTGCTTTGCACTGACTCGGTTGAACCTGGCACCGCAGTTACGCAGAGACATCCCTCCGCAGCGCAGCGCTCCGCTCTGGAGACACTGAGGTGCCGAGTCCGCTGCAGGTGCTCGCCGTCGAACGGACCCGGACGCGCTTCACCAGACCAGCACGTACGGTGACGCGCACCTGACTTGTTTCTTGAGGCGTAAGATCGTGTAGACAAGAGTCGAGCATCGCTCATTGTATGATGATCATTGGCAAACGGGAGAGCGTCCATCGACGCACGTCTGATCGCGGCTGCGTGGTGCACCCTACGAACTGAGCAGCACAGACTGCAGACGCATGCGCTGCTTTCCCGTTCGGGGCGGTGTTCAGCGAGCTTCTAAATACGCATGTTACTTGTATGGATGCGAAATCATCGGACAGGGAAATCATTTGGGAATGAACACCCACAAGTCATGTGTTTTTCAAGATATGTGACGGGAGGCACTGCACACTCTGCTCCTTCGTCGTATCGGAATCGACATCACTAGGTTCACCGTCGCCAGTATGCATATCGTCGCCGGCACCGTTCAAGCGTGTTTTCACGGTCCATAATAGATGCGTAGCGAGGGAGTGTGGTGTCAGCTGTGCTGCGGCAGTGCACGATGCATGGATCACTGTCCAGCGTGCGCTGCAGCGATCGCTTGTGGGCGCAACGCCAACGTCGCTTTGCGAGGAAAGCGAATGCGAGCAACGCAGCGCAGTGTATCGCGGAATGTCCACAGAGTCGATCAACACTCTGGTCGGTGCGTACAGTCCAAGCCTTCTTTACTGTTGAAAGATCCGAGTGATGCCAACGGAACGACGTCAGATGCTCCTGTTCGTCGCTGCAAACACGGTCGCTACCAACACCGGGCAATACCTGTCCACCATGCGAATGACGTCAACTACCGATGTCGTCGATCCATAGGCAGCCGCCGTGCAGCTTCTGCTCCGCACACCCGCTCAGCACACACCTACAGAGCAGTACCGGGAGTTGTCGGACGCTCGCCTCAGCCGCAGCGTTCTGCAAGCCACGCCCGAACGGCGTGCATGTCCCGCTGGCGCCACGCCGCATTCGCGCGAATGCGCTCAGTGCTCTGCTGGATGGTGCGCTGGATACTCTCCCGCTCCTTGTCTGGGATGGAGGCAAAAAACGCTTCAGCTTCCTCAGCTGCTTCTTCAGAAGAAAAGTCTCTGAGTATCGAGGAAACGAAGCTCGACAAGAGAAAGTTGCCTTTCCCAAACCGCTGATAAAAGGTCGACCAATGCTCACGCAGGTATTGCCAGGTGGCTCGACGTCCAGAGTCCGTGTTCGCAGCCAGCGTCGAATAGACGTAAATCGCATCCTGAGACTTGACCTGAGAACGATCAAGACCCCAGTCGAGCAACCAACGGATTTTGGCCGGGTCGCGCGTACAACCGAGGGCACGAATACAGCGCACCCGCTCCTCATCCATAACCGCTTGGGCGTACGCTTGCAGTACTGCATCAAAATCCGCATCTGTACCGTACTGGACGACCGCAGACATGACTGCGAGTCGAAGATCTGCCGGGACACGATCCATTCCGTCCTGTTCGGCCTTCCAGCTCCGGCGAGCTTCGTTCACGGTGCTCGAATCGGCGTGCTTCACGAGTGCCCCAAGCAGAAGCGACCGCAGTAACGCGGTAACGTGTTCCTCGTTGGGTTCCGGTTTCCATCCGATGCGTTCAGCAGTGTAGCGCATGAGATCACAGGCAAAGCGGTCAAACTGCGACCGTAGCGAGGGCTCGTCGGACGCGAAAACCGCTCCGAGCTCTCCGAGAGAGCCAACCACGTCGAGCCAGCATGCATAATCGTCTTCTTTCGAAAACGCTGCGAGCATTTGGAGAGCAACAGACGCCGGCAGAATGCCAGCCTTCGTCAAGGCGAATGCGTCCATGGCGAGTCCAAGTCGATCGGTCGCGCCGAGCACCTTGGTCTGGATGGGCTCCACTAGGCGTTGCCACATTTCTGGGGTGTAATTCACGCGATACGTACCAGTCTGGTGCGGATTCATCTTGATCCAGCGCTGCTCCGAAGCATTCGACGCCGTTCCCAATATCGACTGAAGCTCTGCCTGCTTCGCATCGAGCAGGAAGTAGCGCGGCACTGCTGGTTGACTGCTATCCATCATGCCCAGGGGCACGACCCAGTGCGTCGGTGCTGTATTCGAGTCGCTGTCCGCGTTCGTATTCACTCGAGATGTATGGGAAACGCTTCCGCCATCCGCCAGAAAACGCTCTTGCCGAACGATCATGTTTGCATCATCAAAATAAATCACAGGATAGCCAGTCTGACGCGTCCACGAACGCATCATATGGGATATCGGTTTGCCAGACTCCTCTTCGAGCGCCTGCCACAGATCATCCGTGCTCGCATTCCCGTACGTAAACTTGTTGAGATAACGACAGAGGCCATTGCGGAAAACTTCGAGACCCAGATAGTTTGCCAACATGCGGATAACGGAAGCTCCCTTACAGTACGAGATTGCATCAAAAATTTCATTGACTTGCTGAGCACGAGCGACCTCCACTTCGATCGGGTGCGACGAGCGTAGCGCATCCAATCGCAGCGCCGCTGCAAACGTCGTTGAAACAAACTGCATCCATTGCTGCCAGCTGGGAAAGAGATGATCGACGGCAAGTTCTGCGGCCCAGGTTGCAAAGCCCTCGTTCAGCCACAAATGCGTCCACCATTCCATCGTCACCAGATTCCCAAACCATTGATGTGCAAGCTCATGTGCGACGACCTCGGCAACGCGGGAACGAGCGCTTGCAGCGCTCCGCTCCGGGTCCAATAGCAACGCGGTCTCTCGGAATGTGATGCAACCCCAGTTCTCCATAGCACCAGCCGCGAAATCCGGAACAGCGATTAGATCCTCTTTCGGGAGCGGATACGGTGTACCGAAAAACTCGGTGAAATACGAAAGCACTTTGACGGCACAATCGAGCGCGAAAGCGCCCTGATGAGCTACTCCTTTCTGCGTGTAAACTCGGACTTGTACACCTTCAGCGGTGCGCCCTTCGACATAATCGAACTCTCCCACGACAAACGCTACGAGATACGTCGACATGAGAGGTGTCTCTTCAAAGCGAACAACCTTCCGCCCATCCGAGGTCCGAACGGTCTCCTGCTCCACTGGCATATTCGAGATCGCCTGCCGATCCGATGGAATCACGAGAGTTATCCGGAACCGGCTCTTGAGCGCGGGCTCGTCCCAACAGGGGAAAGCTTGCCGCGCATCGGTCGGTTCAAACTGCGTCACAGCCATATACTTGACAGTGCCGCTCTCTGGATCCTGATATTTTGCTCGATAGAATCCGACCATTTTCGAGTTCAGAATACCCTGGAAGGTCAGCTCCAACCGCACCCGTGTTCCAGCTGCAAACTTTTGGCCAAACTCCAGGCGAGCTGTCTGAGCGTCAGGGTCACTGGTGATGCTGTGTGCTTCCACGCCGTTGAGGCGCGCACTGTGAATTTTTAGCTCAAGTGCGTTGAGAACGATGGAGCTCGTGTCCTCGAGCACCTCGAGTTCAACAGTCTCCTGTCCCTGGAAAGTAAACGCTGCATCTTCGTCTTCAGTATCACCTGGGTGTTGTGGCGATCCAGCTGGTGGCCCCGCTGGAGCGCTCGTCTCGCTCGTAACGCCGTCAGAAGTCGCCACCGACTCGTGTAGACGAGGCTCCAGTCCCGGCTCGAGAGTGATATCATATAAAAGCGGTCGAACCGTTTTCGGTAAGAGTTGACGTTCTACCATGGTACTGAGAACAAAGTGAAACAGAAAGCGGCACGTTCCGTGATTCAGGCACAAGCCGACTATCTTGAGACGAGCAATCACCCATTGGCGCTGCAGCGCTGACCCCAACGAATCTTGCTGAAAAAAAGAAGATATCTGCTCGGTACCAGTGTGGATCTCGATACCGTGACCTGCAAACGTGTTATCGCAGTGAATATGATCGAAGACTGATATGCATCGTGCAGAAGACTAGTCCAGCGCTGTATCAACGTTCCGTCGATGGGGATAATGAAGTGAATACCATCGAAGACTGATATGCATCGTGCAGAAGACTAGTCCAGCGCTGTATCAACGTTCCGTCGATGGGGATAATGCAGTGAATACCATCGACGACCCGGCGAGCATATTCGGCGTCGTAGTTAGCCGTCTGTTTCGAGTCCATCGACTGAACGTTTTCTTAGAGCGTAGGATTGCTGATACATAAACCTGGAATACGCAGTTGCGCGACCGTGATCCGCGACCGTCATGCTGCGCCATACCACCAAGTTCCAACAAGCAACACCACCAACCATACTTTCCTCCGGATCTGGCAGTTTGCTCGTACGTTATTCCGGGTATATAGCCTGCCGCGAGCACTCACCACGCCTCCTATCTATACGCTGCTTTGCTTCTGCGTTCGCGCACGGCCACCGAGGCGCTCGCGTGGCAACTTCTCGCGCTTCCTGGTGTACGCTCTTCATGCCCCGGGTACTCAGCGTGCAGTCGCACGTGGTGCACGGCTATGTGGGTCAGAAAGCAGCTACGTTTCCTCTACAATTGCTCGGCTGGGACGTGGATCCTGTCAACACGGTGCACTTTGCGAACCACACGGGATATCGCCACAAAGCCGGGGAGAGTCTCACCGCCGAGCAGCTGCGACGAATCGTTTGGAACGGCCTCCTACCGAATGGGCTTTTAAAAAGCGTAACGCACCTGTTAACAGGGTATATTAGGTCTCGCGAGCTCCTGGAGGTCGTTCGCGAGCTTATTGACCTTCTTAACTCGGAAAGGGCCGGTCAGGAGCCGGTTTGGTACCTCTGCGATCCGGTTCTAGGCGACAACGGACGGCTCTACGTGCCTCCCGAAATGGTCGAGGCCTATCGAGATATTCTAATTCCAAGGGCGCACTTAATTATTCCGAACGCGTACGAGCTTCAACTTCTCGTACCGCATGAGACCGACATCGAACGTGCCTGCCATTGGCTGCATACGCATTACCAGGTGCCTGTCATTGTGGTCACCGGTGCAGAGGCAGACGAGCACCAACGTCCCTGCGTGTACCTCTCGGAAGCGCTTCGGAAACAAAGCAAGTGGTTCCAGCTTCCGTCACGGTTGCCCGGATCATTCACCGGCACCGGCGATCTGTCTGCAGCGCTTCTGCTAGCGTGGAGCGCTCGGGTACCAAATCTCCAACAAGCTGTGGAATACGCGTTCTCAACAGTGTACCATGTGCTGCGGCGAACCCTGGATGAGGGAGAGATTGTTGAAGCAGGGGTCCCACCGGAACTCGCGCTGATCCAATCAGCGAAGGACATTTTGGAACCCAAACTGGTGTGTCAAGTCTCAGACATGAGACCGGAACCGGACCGGGAATCGAATGATTGCGAGCAATCCCTCACGTGATAGACTTCATATAGTGCACGACGTTTTCAACAATTACAGATGATGGCGGCCCTGAAGCTGTTTCATCGCCGTCAAGAAACTTTCCAGCTATCCAGGGAAGCTCACGCGCGACGATCTCGTTGGCGGTGTTCGAATATCGACTCTGCTTGCTGCATGCGTTGACGTTGGGCACGGGGAAGCACGCGCCGAAGATGCGTTTCTAAGCGATGTCGAGACGCACGCAAAGCAGTGCGCGCTTGAGCGGAAACTTTCGACGATACGGTCGACCGTCGGCGGTTGGGTCGCAGGTCTGCGGGCAAGAATCCCTCAAGGGGGTCCGCGGCGACAGCGACAGTAGTCGTGGCGTCACTTGTAGTCTGGGCTCGTAGTAAGTGTAGCTCTGCAGCCTCAAACGCCTGCAAGACCTCTTCATTCACGTTCTCGCTGTTGCTGCTGATTCGGCGCTGGAGTAAACGCTCGATTTCGCTGAAGCCTCGTTGATTGATCTGCTCGGGAAGCGTGAAGTCTACAGCATGTTGCAGGGCATGCTGATTCGACGCTGTGCTGGTCGCGTAGGCATCAGTAGGTAATGATGGCGCATCTTGCGGCAGACGCTCATCATATACCTCTGTTGAGTCGGTTATTGTGTTTTCCCGAGCCCCTTCAGAATGAATCGGAGAAAAGGTAAGCGCATTTTCGGATGTCTCGGTCCCAGTGAACGTTTCTTGTATAGCGATAAAATCGATGTCGGCGAAATCGTTGTTCGCATCAAGTTCTTGCTCGCTGATCGCCATGTGATCATCGAAAGCATACCCTGAGGGTACTCTATTCTCGGTTGGATTGTCATCGGCGCTGGTAGCAGCTGGATGCTCGATGCCAAGCGTCTCCGCTTGTGACCACAACAGCTGGACCCGGGTCTCGAACGCAGACAGTCGAGCGTCCAGCCCACGCAGTGATGTGTGTACGGAGACTTCATCAGCGGTGATATGAGGCGTCGCAAGACCCGTCCACAGCTGTTGACGCTGCTCTAGGTCTGTTCGAGCGCTTTTCACCCACTTGAGTGTGTCTCGAAGACGATCACGATGCCTGGACCACAATTTCAACAGCTCTTGATTTGCGGACAGCTGCTGATTCGGAACGAGGCGCTGCATGGCTCCTGGATCAGAAGCGTCATCTATACCAAGATATCCGCTCGTGCGCATGCCGAACTCCCTCTCCAGAGTTCCCAGAAAGTTTTCATCGTTGTAGTGGAGGTGCTCTCGAGTTAGGCGTTCGATCAGCGCCGGAATCTGTACCCGCAACGAGGCTTCTAGTTCCTGTTGATTTCGAAAGAAGCGTGGTCGCAGAATAGCCTCTGTACACTGCAGCTGCGGCACGCGTAAGATCTCAAACGTGTAGAGATACGCTTGCTGAAATGATTCATCTACATCGGCAAAAAGATCACGCCACCGGCAAACCAACGCGATGACTCGGTCTCGAGCAGCCTTGGCAAACGCTAACGGGCCGGGCAGGGACGCAAGCGCCGTTCGCTCAACACCACTAACGATAATGGCGTCGATGAGGTGGAAAAGTCGAGCAGCGAGCCATCGCAACAGTGCCGGCCTTGACTCGACTGTCGATGCAGCGCTGAGGGCATCGATTGTCGGTGTCCCTTGTCGACGTGCGTACAAGCCTACGATACGAGCGAGGAACGTGAGCAAGTGGACCAGCGTCCTGCTATCTGGATCGGAAGTGAACGCACCTGAATGACAAGTTCGCCTTCGTTTCGAATTCGGAGTAAGTTCGCACCTCAAACAACGTTGCATCTGACGGAAAATGACAGCACAGGCAGCGATTACTGCAGCATCTTGGTTCGCACTGCCGTTTATCCAGCGACGCAAACGCTCGAACGCCTCCTGTCGTGCGGCAGGGAGTCTGGTACAAACACCTAGTTCCAGCAAGCGCTCCAGACGAGGTACGTCCGCCTGTAGTTCCTCTTGTCGCTCGTTCAAGGCGGAACCAGAGTGGCTCCTCCCAACAGTGGCTTTTGAGTGCACAGATGACTCGGCCATGGCGCTGAGTAGGTGCTAAAGTTTAAAGGTATGCTCATTGGCTGCTGCTGCCGCCCTCGGTGTAGACTTGGAAACGAGTCCGAGTCGTTCGCGTATACAGAAGAGTCGTAGCGTTTCTCCGGTCGTATCACAGCGACAGGCAAAATTCGTGGCAAACAAGAAAGGCAGAGGCAATTGAGTAATATGAAAACAGACGAGACAGGCAGAAGTAGACGGCAAAAGCAGCTGTGTACGAGAATAGCAACAGTCGGTGGGCTCGTCTGCGCCGCGGCTCGACGGCGATCATGATGACGCTTTCCTGCTGGGTTTTGGAAAAACGGCAAGTCAACGGTGTTGTAGTGTCAAAACGAGACAACGCAACGCATACGGTTTCCTTTCGGCGTGCTGTAACCGAAAGATAGTGAGTCGACTCTAGACTTGGAGCCGTTCGAGGCCGCGTCCAGTGTGGGTAGTGATCCGGTCTGGAGGTCGCTCGGACTACCGCTTCAGTGAAATGGAGTCGCTGCACCGACTGAGTCCTCCGTCTACGCGGTGCTCTGTTGCGGACGGTCACTGCTGCGAAGACGCAGCTGCTAACGGGATCAGTGAGTTGGTCCTCTCGCGACCAATTCTTCCTGAACAATCGCAGCGGCTGCAGTGTGCTCAAGTTAGCGTCGACGTCCCGAGTTACAGCGACCGGGGACGTCTCACCGAAGTTCCAGAACACAAAGACTCTAGAACTGACACGTCACCAGTACTGGTAGCTTCTTCATCATCGGATGCGACAGCGGCGGCCAAGTACGGCGAAGCGCTGGGACCTCCACTGTCGGATGGTGCGGTGCGACCTGCCCAGTGTGCACAGAGAACAGCACAGCTGGCCCGGAACTTGACTGCGGCTGATCCAACGGATACCACGTTTAATCCCAAATTCATGCTCATTGCTCTAGAGATAGGAAAGCGTGCAATGGAAAGGCACGCGGAAGTTCCCGTCGGATGCCTGCTGGTTCAGCGATATTCCGGCGAGATTATCGGTTACGGAGCGAACCGCTGCAACGAGCTCCGAAATGCAACCAAACACGCCGAATTGGTAGGTTTGGTTGATGTGCTGCACCGTTACCCTCATATGGAACGTCGAGAAGCGTTGCTAGCGAAATCCGATGTCTACGTGACCTGCGAGCCGTGTATTATGTGCACGGCTGCTCTGATTGCGCACGGCGTTGGTGGCTACGTCTACTTTGGTTGTAGAAACGAACGATTTGGCGGCTGTGGTACTGTGCTCCGAGTTCACGACGGGAGCTGCGGATTGCCGTCTAACCGCAAACCGCTGCGTGTTAGCGGGGGTCATTTTGCTCAAGAATCCATCGCCCTCCTGCACCGCTTCTACGAAATGGAGAACATGTTCGCCCCCGAAGAAAAACGAAAGGTGAAACGCACCCAGTGCAAGGAGCAGGCCAGCTTGACACCGTAAGCAGTGCCTGATGGCGAAGACGCGTAGACTTCGTACCAAGCAGCCGCGTCTATCGATGACGGGTACAGCAAGCAAGCCCCGCGATAGAACATCCGAGCGATCGCTACAGCACGCGATGGCATCGATGGTGCGGGCTGTCTAACCAAGAACATGACCAAGGGTCAGCGTCGGTTATTGACAGATGCGAGCGTGAGACGCTCGATAGCCTGCGGAGGCAACGAGCTGTCGCTGCGCACCATGCGGCACTCCGATAGGCGCCAGCAACGTGCGGGCCCTCAACTAGCGTTACACGCTGCACAGCACAACTTGGACGAAAACCTGCGCACTGCATGCGACAACACTCGCCTCCAGCCGCAACGAAGATGTACTAGTTCCTCGTTTGAATTGTAAACATCCGAAACATGACTCGGAACACGTGCAGTTTGATCATGTTGTGCGTCGTGGCTGCGAAATCCGTCCAGGAACACGAGGCATTGATCAGGGATTCGTTGATATTTTTGAACAGAGACTAGCGATGCACAGGCAACGAAATAAAAATCTCGTTCCCTCTCTACGATAAACTTTAAAACGGACAAAAGGTTTCCTTACTGTCGAAAGTTTACCTTCTAGGCGGAAGGTCCGGCGAGGCGGACGGGTCTGCTAAGCTGGTGCTCAGTGTGCCTCGAAAGTGGTGGGTGCTGTTGCGAGACCTGAGCAACTTGTCTGCAGCGCAATTTATTCTTGGACTAGGAACAGGTATGCTGCGTTTGGGCATCGCCTTGGTCGCCGAAGTATCCTGGTATATCGCTTCGCGCTGCCACAGGCAGTACGTCTGTCTGCGCAGCTTGCAGGCTCCCAGAATGATGGTGTACGCCGACCCCGTGTCGAGTGAACTACGCCTCGAGCGGACGCCCTCAGTGGTATGGCAAAGCTGTTTCGCTGCTGCGGTGCATCTGCTTCAGCGGTATGAGCGCTACGGCAGGCGCTCACGGCAGGCGCTCGACGCTCAATAGAGCATACGAAACGACCAGTATATCCGGAAGGAAGTCTGACTAATGGCACTTGAAGGTAGGTTGCATCATAATAGAAACTTTCCCGAAAGCCATTATCCATCCATCCCGAAACCTGGGATATATGGTAAATGGATGTTTTGTCATCGAAACAATCACAACATATGCGAAATCTGGGCCCGGCATCTCGAGAGGCAACGGAGTTTGCGGTCGGCGTCGTGCGCTCGGAAACGAGGCGTCACTGCGTTTCTGATTGCTGCACTTCTGCAGGTATTCCAGTGTTCACATAACCGAGGACCGAGCACCTCGGGCGAAGCGAAATGCACACTGGAGCAGTGGGAACGATGGAATTCGCTTCAGTTTCGGATGTTTTCAGCTACACGTTGCAGAAAACTCTCCGGGAGCTTGGGGAAACGCGTACCCTCCGTGGTAAAGGCCCAGTGCTCAACACGTTGAAAAATCTCCTCATCGGAAATACCGAACGGAAAGCTTGGGTCGTGGAAAGTGGTGCGCTCGCAAAGCTGCTTGCGTACTGCGCTGAAGATGCTGTTCGAATGGACAGTTCCGTGAAGGAAGCGTTGCTGGCGCTCCTGGGAACGCTGTGTTATGGCGACTGTCCACCTGCAGAGGCCGAGATTTCACAACAACAGCGTCTCCCGCGCTTTATTGCCGACTCGTTGCAGCAGTCGTCGCCTAATGCTCTTAAAGTCGCCGCGTTGCGCACCATGCGGCAGTTCACGGCCGCTAGGTTACGCGTTGGTTGCGATCGAGCGCGGTTTGCTTGGCGGAGTGCTGACGCGGAGGCACTGCTCCGTTGTGTCCAACAGGATCAGGGCTTGGTCAGATTGGAAGCACTGAAAACCATTGCGGTATGGGCACGGCACCACGAAGGGCGCACACAGCTGCTACAGGCGGGAGCGATGGATGTCATCGTCGCGGATCTCAAACGGATGCCAGATTCCAACCTGAACACCGAAAATGACGCAGACGTGCGTACCGTGGACTCTGATGGCTCTGAAGAGGATGCGGATGACCCAGGATCGCTCAGTACGACCATGCTAGAGTTGATATCGACGTTTATCGAGGACGCCCCCGCCGCCGCAGCGTTGCTTGCGGAGACCTTTGCGCGAAACTCTCGCAGTGCAAAACGCTTCTGGCGGGGTTTGTACGATCCGGTACCGCTGCGGAGGTTCTTCAGTGTCAAGATTCTGGCGCACCTGTACATTGCCGGGATGCTGAATGACGCATCGAAACTCGCCGCCACCGCACTGCCGGTATTGCTCGCGCTGTTAGCGTCACCGAGCCAGCCGCAGCCCGGCAAATCCTGGACGCAATTCGGCATCTATTTCGATCCCAAGGTGCCCGCTCAGCAGCTGCGGCAAGCAGAAGTCGTAGAGCTTGTGGAAAAGCTCCTGGCCAGCTCTTCGCATTTCCAGCGAGTTGCCCTTGATGTTGGCGCCATTCCGGTAATTGTGAATGTTATCGAGCAGAGCTGTGATCGATTGGCATCGCTACCGGAATCCGTGCGTTCCCAGGAGAGCAAGCGCTCTAGACTGGAACTCGCAAGTCCCACGCGATGTGGACGCACATCTGCGGCTGCCTCGCTGCCATCAGCCAACCCGGGCGCCCAGAGCGAGCGTGAAAGCACGTCAGCGCTCCGAGCGTTGGCTCTGATCGCCTCAAATGGAGAGCATACTCAGCCTATTCTTGTAGACGACAAACTTATGGCGTTGCTATTGAAATTACTGGAATGGGTACGGCGGGCGCCCCCAGAGCTATCGTTCGGCGTGGCTGAGGCAACCGCCCAGGCGCTGGCTTCGCTCATGGCATTGATCCCGAACCGACAGCGTCAGGGTCTGCATCCGAGCCTCAGTGAGCGCCTTCTCGACATGATTCTGACAAGTTCGGCGCCGTATGTCGTGCGGTGCGCGGCATGTGATGCGCTTGCGCAGTGTGCGATGCCACCGTGTCCATTGGGAACAGCGCTGATGAATCAAGAGCGCGCTCTCCAGAATTTAGTCTCCCTTGTCCATGACTACCTGCATCGCTGGGACCTTTCGCATGACTCCGGCGCGCGAGCTGCGAATCCCGAAGCGCTCAATGCTGCCGATGTCTGGCGTGGCTGCTCTCCTGCGTTAGGCAGCGCGGTCGGACACGGCATCGCCGAGAGCAAGCAATCCGGTCCTAATGCAAGACATCAGACGGTTGCACGTACCGAACAACACCTTGTGGCGAAAATTATCAAAATCATCCGAATATTGGCGCTTGCAGCATCGAGTTCCGAGAAAAAATCGCTGATGGACCTTTTAACATGGCGATCGCTCGACATGCTCACGGACGTAAGGCAAGCCGCGGACGTCTGTGCGCAATCGTGGGCGCTGCTTCACAACATCGTCTACTCCAACGGCGATCAGAGCGAGCACGAAGCATGCTTGTTTCTGGTCCTGCAGAGCCCAATGGGGCTGTCCGAACGCCTGGACGCTGCGTTGCACCCGGACACGCACGTAGACGTACGCGTCCATGCATTGAATTTTCTCACGGTTGTGGCGGCTGCGGATGCGATTCCACTGCGAGCGCAAGTTCTGGCGCGTCGGGAGCTCTTACAACGTTTGGCAAGCTTTCTCAAATCGTCCGAGGTACTGGAACGCTTCCTTGCTTCCTGGTGTTTTACCAACTTGTTGCGGTATATGCCGCATCGCCTAGACACGCTGAGCGTTCAGGGATTCCACCGCAAAACCACAGCGGCCCCGTTGCCCCCGGCTGGTGCAGCGGAGCCCCCGCAGGAACCCGATCAGACCACGAAGCAAGTCATGAGGACGATTCGGAACCATCTCGCCCAACTGGAGGTGCTAGTACTGCTGCGTCAGGTTGCGGAACATGACGCAGCGCCTGATGTTCGTGAACGAGCCCGCATGGCACTTTGGAACGCGCAGCTATGGCGTCGAATCTGCGACGACGACAGCAGCAGCAGCGACCTCGACGCCCGCTTCACAGTGCCGCTGGTACCTGCTCGCTGAGTCGCTTCAACGTTCGTGCATGCAGATCCCATGACAAGAGTCGTCCTGCAACAGAATACGCTGCAACCGAGATCGCTCTGCTTCCAGTCATGGATACGTATCGCTGCAGCCATAGATCCAACTGTGCAGCCAAACGCGTTTCGGAGATAAAGATTCATTTTTTCGTTACCAGCACTCGAAACGGATACACCGAACGAGCTACCGTCTCCAGACGCGGAGCATCGGCAACGTCTGCACCAGTCCGGGCTCGGTGCACGTGGCATACCTCTGGAAGCAGCCTGGAATCGATCTCGGACGGCGCCACGGCAGACGCACGCAACCGAGTCGCACGGCTGCGCGCGCCGCGACATGAGCACTATGCTCTCGGCGTCAGCCGGGAAGAGATTCTGGCAGCTAACAGGAACAATGGCTAGCGGGAAGACCTAGATTACAACGGCACCATGTGGTTGCGTGGAGCGTGCCAGCGCGCGCACCATACACGCGGCTCCGTAGCCGCCAACAGGAAGAGGCCGCGCCACACCGCCTGCGATGCCATTCAGTGACACTCGTTGTGCGCGATGCACCAACGACGACTTGAAACAACGCAAATGAAACGTGGAAATGCCAGCCTCGAAGTGTCTGCAACACGGACACGTGTCCGGACACGTATGCGTGTGCGTGCATCATCATGTGCACGCATAGCATGCGTGTCCGCACGGCAGTCTGTGCATGCGTGCACGCGTCGTCGATGCACACACACATACGAACGTTTACCGCTCAGCGCGCATCACCAGAGCCTTCCTTGTCGAATATCGCTGAACGGCGGACATTCTCCAATGTGTCTTTTGCTCTTTCGGCAAGTCGGCTCGCGATGCGTTGCACTGCCGTGGAGTTTCGTGCGACGGATCCAGTGTGCAGCGAGGGCTCGCGAAAACGATCTCCAACTGCCAGCGTTACTGGTGTCGTCGTGGCTCCACCGAGAGCGAACCTCTGCACAGAGGAGACGCGATCGAGTTGGCGTTGCTGCTCGGCAGAAACGCGTTCACGGGGCCATGGTGATTCAAAAACAGTCGCCAACGCGGCTGCCGACGGTGCCGATCCCCCAGTCAGTCCTGGAACTGACGATGGCGCTGGTCTCGCTGCCCGTATCCGCTTCGTAAAGTGATCCGCATTGGTGCCGGCAATAGCATCGCTCGAGGAGCGCCAGCGCCGGTCGACACCCTTATGCACTGGCTGCGGTCGCGTTGTAGCATACCCGCCGCCGTTGGTGCGATGCCTTCGCGACAGCTGCGCTGCTCTCCCGCCTCTGGTCGGCAGCGAGCCCGCGTCGGATGATGCGTCGTCATCGGAGTGAATGATGCGTGCAGTGGCGGCCTCGGCACGCGCTGCAGCTATCCGCGCATCCTTCTGTGTGCGTTTCATTTTTGCGCAGGAAATCGATGCCACTGCTGGTGGCAAGCCAGCGGTAGGACTGTGTCGCGTAGACCGCGGCTCCTGCAAGGACCCCAGTGTCTGTTTCCGAGCTACTGCGGCAGAGATCCGGGTTGACGCCTGCCGGCAGATCTTGCATGGGTAGATGGGCGCGCAGGCCGCCTCGTTACGACGGTTCTGCCTAGCGACGACATCGAGCGTGCGCGCCTTTGCAGCCTCGGATGCATCCGCGAAGCCGGACGCCACAGGATCCGATATATCCACCAGCGTTGTCCGCTCGTTTGGCGGGTGTTCGAGTCCCTCACAGAGACGTTCCCAGAGTGCCTCCGGGTTCGGAACGAGCTTGCGCTCACACAGAAACGTTATCCATGCGGCAAAAACTGGTGAGGCTCGAACCAACGTAAGCAGGTCGCCGCCAACAACGAGCTGCGATCGTGCCCTTGTGAGCGCTACATTGAGTCGCCGGGTATCCGCCACAAAACCGATGCTCAGCGCTCGGGGCGTTGTACATGCGCTCACTCCGTGTCGGGCACTCCGAACAGTGCTGAAAATCACGAGGTCAGCCTCTGCACCCTGGGCGGCATCCACGGTGGCAACTCGATATTCCTGACGGCTTCGTGTTGGTTGCGACGATGCTGCAGCTGCTGGCGTCCAAAGATGGAACTCCTGAAGCGCTTCTTCCAGAAAACGAACCTGAGCCCGGTACGGCGTGATCAACAAAACAGTCAGCGGATCTTTCCTACTTCCGACAAGTTTCGGTTGATTCTCAGCTAACCATCGAACAAGTCGAGCTGCCTCGTACGGATTTGCCAGGCTAGTGGCCACTCGAATTTCTCGATGTTCGGCGTCGCCCGACATATCCAAAAGCTCTATCGGAGAGTCGACGCCTCTCAGACGCTCACAAACTTGGCAAGCTGTACGCAAACGATCCCCGTAGAAAAAATGTGACGGAAACGCGGCGATCGACGGATGCATGCGATACTGCTCGTCTAGCCAACACAGCGCAGCTCCGTGGACGCGTTCCGCAGCCTCGGAAAGTCGCTCGAAAAGCGACTTGTCATATCCACTAGCCTGATTCAAGCGCGATCGCACTGTGGCGGGTAGTTGTCGAGCATCGCCTACAAGCACAAGTCTGCTTGGAGCGATGGTTTCGGGTTCCATCCGATCACCATGCGGGAAATTCGTCGGGCAAAAAGACTCGAGGATGAGCGGTATCAGCGTATCCGGCTCAACAGCTTGAGACGCTTCATCCACAATCACGTACTGGAAGGGTCGCTCTCGCATCCTCCCCGTACCCTGAAACCCTAGCCCAGCTGCACTATTCAGAGTCGCGAAGACAACGTCCGCGTTCCGTATGGGAACGTCATGAACAAGAGCGTTCCACTCGATTCCTATTTGGCCATCGTTATTGGAGTTTGGGGCATTATTGGCATGTTCCTGTCGCTGGGATTGCGCCTGTAACCACGCAATACCAACCGGCCGCGTAGTATCGGACTGCGACCGGAACTGTTCGTAGAGCAGCCTCACCGCATGATTTGACGGTGCGCATACAAGAAGACGCGGCGCTGGTGTTTCTCCCGTGAGACGTCTCAGCGCCCCGATGATGGTCCGCGACTTTCCCGTTCCTGGCGGGCCAACGATCAACGTCACAGAGCCGGGGCGAGCCTCTACAATTCTTGTAATCGCTCGCATCTGTCCATCATTCAACAAACCAAGAGAAAAATCAGGTTTGACGCTCCCGCCAGTATTCATCTCCCGGATGTTCGCATAGCGCTCTTGCTGCTGCTGCTGCTGCTGCTGCTGCTGCTGCTGCTTCCGTGTTTGGAAACCTGGCAAGGCGTTCGGCGGCACATTACGCCCGCTACTGAAATGCTCCTGGGGCCTGATCAGCGCATACAAGAGCGGTCGATGGATCTGGCCTAGCCGGGTTACCGCTTGGAGCTGTCGCACAAAAGGTACAAGCCCAGTTCGCCATTCGCGCTCATCGGAGAACGCTCGCCATAGTCGGGCAACTGTACCAGTGCGTTGCTGCATATGGAGGCAGTTTCGCGGAATCCAAACGCTAAACTCATGAACGTTCCCTGAACAGCTCGCAAAGCCCAATCGAGTCAACCGTAAAGCAGGAACGATGGGCCCAGCGCCAGACGCAGCGTTGCGCCCGCGTTCGACTTGCAGGAAGTATACGTCTTGTGAATCCAGGTCTGGTGGCGGATCGACGCCGGCTGCCCACTGAAGAACAGCGCGATCAGCGTAGTCCGTGCAGGTCGGCTCTACAGAGGCAATGGTCACTGCCCAAGCGTTCACTTCAACCCTCAGCGCAGCGCTTTCTGCGACTGCTGCAACCCACTCGTTTTCTATGCGGCGTATCCAGTACTCGCGGTAGTGATGCACGCACGCAAAGTCGGTTTGCACCCAGGCAGGTTCATCATCGCTCGACTCGGGAACCGGGCGCTGCAAGGACCGCTCCCAGGACTGCAGCAGCGTTGCAACCAGCTGCGCCTCTGCTGCCTCGGGGCTTGGCGGTTCGGGTAACTGGAGCTCCAAGTTCACGTGGTGTTCTGTTTCGTTGTCTGATGCTTGCCGCTGCCATCGTCGTCGCCATCTAGTCGGTTCCCTATGTGCAGTGACTGAAGTACCTGCAGATGCTGCCGATGACGATGACAACAGCGAACCCTGCGGCATCGTTCAGAAGAGCAAGACGTGTAAGCAGCGCGCTTTTGGTGCGGATTCGCCGATAGGCAGGCGCTTCGTCGAGTGGCATATACGCAGTGAAACAGCGCAGCGGTTATTAGCGAGAACTTTACTGGACACCGTTCATGTCAGTGCGTGCACCCAGATCCAATCAGAATAACTTGCGGTGTGGATTCACTCAAGTGACTTTAGCATGGCGTTCATGTCGGAGAGCGTCGTTTCAGCAGGGTTTCTTTCACGGCCACGCGTTGCATTCTGGTGGTGTCGAGGCTTGGTTACCGGCTCGGGCGCTACTTAGGCGACGTCAAACTGATTTGAACGACTTGAAGCTACAACAGCGCGTAAGACATGTGCCAAGGTTTGTTCGTGTACTCAAACGAAAAAGCACTTGCCGTTTTCGATGGTTGGCCAGCGCTGGCAAGGACGCTGCCGACAATACCTCGGAGCGACAGTCTTCAGAGCCATCGGCCGGAGCGGCGTCGTTTGCGCAGCCTGCAGCTTCTCTGGACGGCATCGATAGATCCGTAAGCCAACAGGCCAGAGGCTTCTTCAGTTCGATCGCGGTAGTCATGCACCAACTTCGGCAGATGGCGCTCCGGCTCTGGACAGCGTTGTGTGTACTGGTGACCCTACGAGGCCCAATTTTGCGGCGATATTTTGCGGAATATGCCTGGTTCATGCTGGTTCTTGGTGTGCGCCTGTTGGTGCTCATGATGACAGCGCTCTTGTCTCCAATCATCTACGTATGGGTGCGTCTGTTCCCGCGATACAAGGCGGGTGTGCTCTGGACAGAGCCACACTGGCCGCGCCGCGTGTGCTTTCTCGGCGGAGCCGCGTCGCCATTTCTCCAGGAAATGGCTCGAGTGATCTGCATGGAGGCTATGCGTGAACGCTCAGAACAGTCCAACGAAAGCAAACCGCAGCATTCGAATATCTGCATCAGCTGGGTGGATTGTCACCTCGCAGCGCTTGAAGAGGCGCGTGCCGTCTGTACGGAGGTGGCCCCTGGGCTGCACTTTCGCTTGCTCCACCTCACGGATCTAGACATGCAGAGCAGCGGTACTCGTCATGCAGTGCTCGCCCTGCGAGAAGAGCTGGGCACCTTCGATCTGGTCGTCATCGCACCAGCATTATCCAGTATGACTGGTGCATCCGCGATGACGAGCTTCTCGACTCTGGGAAAACTCGACGAGCAGCCTCGCCTCGAGCGTGGTTCCCGATTGGACACCATCTGCACGGCCACGGAGCTCTGTTACCGACGAGTTGTCCTCGCTGGATCCATCGCGACAGATCTCATCGACACAAACGGCCAGATCATCTACATTACTGGAACAACGAAACGATTCGGCACCGCTTCAGAATCTGATGTGTGGATCGAGCACGCATGGAACGCTGCTCGCATGCATGCGCGTGACGCACGCAGGTTCGATCGCGCTGTCTCCGGGCGAGTGGCGGTGATCACGGCGCCTGCGGCGTACGTGCTGGATCGTCACGGAGCGCTTGCGGACACGTATACACGCTCGATGATGGACACGTCACCGAAGTCTGAGCCTGTATCGACCGCCATTGCTGATGCGCCCCCGAATGCAGCGCTGGATGCGCCACTGCGGGCAGTTGTCGCGAAGCTTGCGCGCTACGGAATCTCACGCGTTCTCCTTGGGGAAGCCGAGGTCGTGGTGCCTTTTCGTAGCGCGGTTCTTCTGCTTTGGCAAGAGGCGCTGCCGTGTCTGGTCTTTGAGACGTTTTCGGCATTTCATCGCGGTGCGTCGGAGGCACCCCCAAGCAATGCTTAATTGTGCATCATCGCGCACAACAGAAGCACCGAGTGTGTGTGCGTAAGGGTGCGCTGGAATCCGCCGGATGATCGCCGCGCCGGACGTCTGCGTTCAGCGCCGTTCAGCGTATGGACAGATTCATGTACCCGTCGAGGATTCGTGAGGAAACGTGACCTCGTGGACTGATTGAGGTTCTCGCGCTCTACATATGATCCTCAGATGCACCGTCGCATCGACCGGCAAAAATGCAATCTGCTTGTAAACAAATCGATGTTTGCTATCGAATACGCCCAGGAGGCTGACGTGTAGCGTCCCAAGGAGTCGTATGGATGCGACGTGTGTCTGAAAAATGCAGTAGGCGTTCACAGGTGTCGCGTTGCGAACCCGGAATCACCGCGCTATACTCAGTCATGTTGAATAATGGAACGCGATTATGCTGTACGAATATTCTGGAGAAAGCCATCCTCCCGTAAATCCATACTGCACTCCGGTCTTTCTGGATTGCTGAACCGCGCTAGACTAGTGCTTTGAATCAGGCGAAATTACAGTGTCTCTCTATCCTCTGGCCACTGATTCTTTTTCATGGCAACTCTCTAGCATTCCAACAGAATGCCTACGCAGAGCGCGAAAGGTTCCCTCGAAAGTTCGCTCGACATATTCATGGAAGCGCGGAGGCGTGTCTCTGACCACGCGATCAGGTCGTATTGCACATTCTGTCCCGAATATCAGTTCCGTTATTGTACGAATATTTGATCGAAAATTTTCGGATTGAGATGGACCGTTTGAAATCATGCGTCCGGAATTTCTGGTGAGAGTTGCCAGGCCCGGTGCGTCGAGGTGACGGAAGCTAGGCGAGCGTTTCTCGAGTCGGGAATTGCGCGATCCGGAATGGCACCCTGCATCTTTTTGTCATATCGATGCGAACAACTCGTCTACTGATCTCTGAGCACTAAAATGACGTTTGAGAATAGAAAAGACGCCTTCGATTGGACTGAGCGAGGGAGAATTCGCTCGCATGATGAGTAGCTGGATGTCAATCTCATTTTGCGTACTCTTCGGCCGCTGTCAAGTGATAGAAATTGACGTTCTCTATAAAAATGACAGAGGCATGTGGAATGGAGGATCCAAAAAGTGCATCCGCGAAGCATGAGTCCTTCAACGATTCTGCCCGTCCGGGGCTTTGTAGGCGAAAACCGTTTTCAAAACGCCGCTAGGGCTTGTGTTGTCGTCATTCTCGCTTGTTTCTTCCTTGGGAAGGGCGGTTTCCCCTGTTTGTGTATCCATGTACAGGTCTACCGTTTCCCCCGAATTCAGCCTTATCGAATAGGGCGAGCACCCGTGCCTCGTATGATAAGCGCCCATTTTTCAGTGCAAAGTCAGTGGTGTGTCTTCCAACGCGCCATGGTCTTCTGTATAAACGCGACAGTTTCTTTATCCACCCGAGTCGTTCCATCAATTTCCGAATCAATGCCACGGAAGCTTCACACCGTGTGGTTTCTTTGATAGCGTATCGTAGAGAAAATATGGAGTATGACGGATTGACGAGAAGATAGTTTTTTATACAAAATTTGAGAAGCTCCATTTTGGATGCACAAGGTTCAGAACGGACTACGATGAGAGTGCTTCATCTACATGCAGACCAGTGAATGTCTGACTCGTAGGAGCATGACTATTCCTTCGTAAGGTAGGGCTCACAGCATCATGTCCCGCTGCGACCTTCCCCCAATCTACAGATCACATTCCTTTCATTGAATACCTGCGAGAAAACAGAAAAGGTTTGCTGGTGCAGGCGTTCAAGAACGCACTGCTCTGAGAATCGTATTGGCCCGAGTTTCCTTGCACTAGTCAGCGACCAGCGCTTGCACCGCCACCGAGCGTGGCTTTAGAACTGATGATAATGCCGACGATGACCCCAAATAAACCCAGTGCTGACGCAAATATCTCAACGATAAGCAGTTTCACGAAGATTGTTGCATCTTGGGCGTCGGCCAGCGCACAGCTACTGCCCGTGACGCCAACGCTTAACCCACAGAACAGGTTGCTCAGCCCGACGACCAGGCCCGCCGCGAAAAGCGCATATCCACCGAACTTGGTGACAGGGTCGCTTTCAGCCACAGACGCGTAGCCGATTCGAGTCGCCATGACTATAGCGGCAATTATTCCATATATGGCGACCGCTTCGCAAAAAATGACCGAAACGAGGTTCTTCGAGGTGATGCGCGGAGCTTGAATCGAGGCCCCCACGAGCGAAGACCCCGTGATGAATATACCCCACGCGGCCCCAAGCACAGAGAGTCCTATCGCGAGGGCCACACCAACGTACGCAAACCAGTACGGCGATACCTGCTCAAAGAGGATTCCGAGAGGACCCCAGCACTCTGGTAAAACCCATCGCCACAAACAGTTCAGAGGTGCTGCTCCGTTTGGCTGCATGCCTCAGCTGCTTCCAAAGCGAGTAGCCCTGCCGGTGCTCCAGCGCTCTAAACAGCCGTGCGCTCTACCGAACTCGCTTCGCAGCGCAGTGCAGCGCTCGTACAGTGCGGCTGGCCACGTCCAGCTGGCGCACAGCCCGCGCAGCGCACCATGCTCCACGTTCTGCACTTTTTACGAAACGAGTCAGACGTTCGCGGAGGTGCGAAGGCAATCGCAGACCAGGGAATGAATGAGGGCGCTTCTTTGAGGATAATGCGACGCTTTACCAGATCCTGTCCCGTGTTCCTCACTAGAGTCGAGGTTTGATCGAGACTTGGATCAATACAGTGGGTATCGAGAGTAGAGGTGCCTGCTGTGCCATTGAATGCACAACTGTTGCAGTCGTCACTTATCAAGGGTATTGCATGTAGTTGCTTTCATCGGCGTTAGCTCGACCTGTTGCTGCTTCCTAGTGGAGACTTGTCTGCCGCCGTAGTCATCTAAAAAAGATAGATCAGTTTGTAGTAGCCTTGTTGAATGTTAGCTCAACCTCCTGCTACTGCTTCCTAGTGGCGACATTTCTACTGCCGTAGTCATCAAACAAAGGTAGATCAGTGTGTAGTTGCCTTGATGAACGTTAGCTCAACCTGCTGCTGCTTCTGCTTCTGCTTCCTCTTCACGACTAATCTGATGCAGGGTCGACACGATCAAAAGCTGCTGCGCGCCGCCGCGAACATTTCAACCGGGGCTGGCGAAACGCAACGCTAGGAGACGGGCCAAACGCAGCTTCTTTTAAACTGGATATGCGTCCGCGCCGTAAAGCGGCACGAGAAGCCGAACGTAACATCACAGGCGTGCTCAAAGGTGGGGATAATATCCAGGAGGAGCAGTATGGCTCGCGGAGTCGAAAAGTCGACGGCCAGCTACGGAGGTCTGCTCGCACCAGACGCACCAACCAGGAGGCTGCTGCCTCTTCAAGTTCGGAATCTTCCTCGGAGCATAGTTCAGTGGTAAGCAGCAGGGCGCGCTGGCGCCTGCCAGCAACGTCGCGCTCGTCAAGTTCCGATGAAGCATCGGAACCGACAGAGAGTGAGGTCTCGACTCCAGAGGAGGACTCGGAAGAGGCAGCGACCTGGTCACCGGGGCAGCGACGGAAACGTGTCAAAGAGTCGGCTTCGATATCGACAGAACCGCGGCAGAGTCTGATCTACACCTCAGGGTTGCGGAAGTTGGAAAACATTTCTATGCACGAGTTGGACGAGCGAAGTTTAGAAGGGTTAGAGCCCTCGGCGATGTGGCAGCTGCCGGCGACCTGGCGTCTATTGCAAGTCTTCTCCAAACGCCTCGGCATTCCTGACGTGACGCCCATGGAGCTCGAGCACGCTCTGGAGACGCCACAATATGCGCCCATTTTGGCAGAAATAATGGCAAGCCTGGCTGGGTATCGCACTGGCAGTGGCACCAGAACAGAGCATGACGGGAGTCGCGCAGTGGCAGCACTGCAGCGTGCGGACTGGGTCCAACGAGCGGATGCTTTATGGTTTCCGCAGTTCGTTCGTTTCTTTCAACAGCATCTGGCGGAAATGATCAACCTTGGGCTGTATCCGGAGGAGCGCTCCACCAGCACTGAGTCTGCAGATGCAGCGTCTATCATGGATGCGCTCGAGGCCGGTGGCTGGGAAGCGTTCCTGCAGCTGAGGGCAAGCCAACGCCTGCTCATTTTGTACGCGCTCTGCGAGTTCGTACTCTGTAGTCCGAACGAAGATAACCGCTACTTGAAGGATTTGCGGCAACTACACCATGACGACCTGCGAATCCTGCCAGTGGGCATCGATAGGAACGGAGCGCTATATTGGTACTTTGACGACAATTGCCGCTTGTATAGGGAGTTGCTTGACGACACAGAAACGAGCGCTTTGAAATCCACGAAAGGCCGACGCAGGGGCGCAAAACCTTCGCCGCACTACGAGTGGTGCGTTGCTGCGCAGGGGCCGGATGCCCTGCGAGACCTCATCGAGACGCTGGACGATGCTCGACCCCGTTCCAGAGAACGCGCTTTGAGACAATGGCTCAAGCAGGAACTTCTTCCCGTCTGGGAAGAGCACAGTCGCAAATTAGAGCGTTTGCAACGCCGTCGAGAACGTCTCGAGCGGCTGCTTGCCACAAAACGGACATCCTCCCGGGTCCAAGAACTGGAACTTGCTCGCCAGCGGGAAGAGGAGCTGCGGAAGCAGCGTGAAGAGGAAGCAAAGGAACTGGAACGCCAACGCAGACGCGAGGAGTTGGAACGTCGGCGCGAACTGGAACGAATAGAGCGTCTGGCAAAGCGCCAACGAGCGGAAATCGAACGAGCGCTTCGTGCAGCCGAACGGGAGCGCGCCGAAGCTGAAGCGCAACTGCAGCGAAGGGAACGAACATCGTCTCGTCTTCAGGAACGTGAAAATGGTGTAGCAGAGGAGCAAACCATGGCAGCAACAAAGTCATCGAGCAGCGTTAACGACGATGCCATGGTACTAGAGGAGCATATTCCACCTGAGATGAACTTGCCGGCTACTGATGCAAGTAGCTCTCATCATAACGCTGCTGATGCAACGAACACAGAAAGCGCACTCCCGCAGCGGCTTCTCACCTGGTTCCGCATCCTGGACGAGTGTACGGGAGAGCACGCCTGTCTGGATGCCCTGGAATTGGAGCAGACGTCCGCGAAACGCAACACTGGCGGCGGCCCGGGAGCTCTGGAAACGCCGAATTCGCTCGTCGCCGAAGGTCTGCTGATCCCGGGCGCTGGTCCTGGAAGTGTCAAGCTCCGACCAACGATGATTCGAACTAGTCGTATTCTCGAATGGTGCATCGATTACGGTGAAGTATGCATTTGGATACGAACGGCACGGGCGTGGTACAAGCTTGTTACACCGCATCCGTCCCATGAACCGTATTTCGCCACCACTAGACGCAAATTCGAGTTGTCCATACGCGTGAGTATCCTGTGTGCATCTTTTCCGAATTCTAAGGCGTGCAGTTTCCGGAATCTCAGTAAGCTGCTCGTGCTACCTTACGGGGAAATGAGAGGCTACGCACCCGAAGAGGTCATCGCCGAGGCGCGTTTCCTACTGAATCAAGCGGAGATGCTAGGTCGTCCGGAAATGCGAGACAATGCCTTTATGCGCCGCTTGCGACGGGAGACCGAGGCCGCCGCTCTGCGCGAGCGTGCCCGGCAACTGCGCTCTCAACAACGAGCCGCCCAGAAGAGGCACCGCGTTGCATCCTGGGCACCGGCGCTGCCGTTTGTATCCGAGGGACCTCACTCACAGCAACAGCCTCGTATTCTTATTCGTTTTGACACCCGAGCGACTGGCGACGGTGAAACGCGCGTACGCACACCCCAGGACTCCGAAGCTAGGAACCGCGTCGATGGCAGTGTTGCGATCAGGCCAGAACGACCGTCTTGGTCTGTGGCGGCGTCCTATGGCCCGGGATTGTTCTTCTCAAAAACGCCAAAGGACTTGTACGCATCCCAAACAGCAGCGTGTGCTCCCGGTAAGCGCCCGAGCAGGCGTCGACACTGGTGGGTTGCAGCGAGCTACGGCCCTGGTATATGGTGGCTACGGGTGCGCCGACCCAGGCGACGGCCGGTGGACCAGGCCGCTTCTGTTGCTGAGGTTACTGCAGCACCACCTGCGTTCGCAGCTGAGCATGTCGAACGCTACCCGCGCGAGTCAGCGATACGCGCCACTGCCAATTTGGTGACGGAGACTCCTGCTGCTGGTGATTGTGTTGGCGTTGGTGATGGTGTTGCTGCACCGAATTTCACAAACGCTCCGGCAGCGACATTCGGCTGGAATATTGCTGGCTACGAGTATGAGCCCGACCAGCGTTCTGTTGCATCAACTCACTGCGCCACCAGTGCGGTACGGCAGCTTCATCCGAGCGCAGCGGAACAGGATACCACGAGTCCGGCGCACAGTGACCGCGAAAACGCCCCTACGCTGCGTGAGACGTCATCTCCAGTGGCATCGCCAAGCCTGTTTTCTTCAGAGCGCCGCTCGATGCACTAGATCTGGAAATCTCGTCTTGAACCTAGTATGTTGAGCTCCCGACCAAATTTCGGTACTTTATTCTCAGGATTCTGGGGCGATACGAGTCTCGCGAATGGTGTACCCCGCACGACGGCTAGGAGAAGCGCTTCATGCACTGCGTGTTCGGCTAAGGCAGCCTCCTTTTTTTGATGAATGCGGCCGATTTGCACGATAGTGCAGACGCCTTGGCTTCTGCCTAGCGTAGCCAGGCGTTGGGTGCGACAACCTCAAAGGCAGGCGCTCCTTCAGCCGCACATTGAATCGGAGGAGCAGGAGGAGGAAGCGATGTGCAGCGCTCCGTCTCTAGGCGGGATCTCCGACTGGCGCGTGCATCCGCAGGCGATCCCCGTGAATCGCATTGGCAGCATCGACCGCGATGGTGTTGCGCTGCTCTCCGAGTCTCTTTAGGATACCATCGATACACGGAAGCGCACCCCTAGTGCTGCGCGAACCCAGCCGATGAAGCGGTGAAAAATCGGATCGATCTACTGAACGGACGCTTCCGCATGTCATCGATCAAGCAACGGGGGTGTTCAAGGTTTCAGGGTACGCGTTGCGAGCTGCGTCGCAGGGCAGCTCGCCAGCAACACGTAGCTACGCATCGGGATGGGTGACGGCTGGCGCTTTTCCGCCTCCAAGTACTGCAAATGGCTCGTGTGATTCCAATTGGGTGCTTTCTGTCATTCCCGTTCGGATTTGATTTTGCAAAGAAGATTGATAGGTTTGCGATCATCGGTCTACTACATACTCTAAATCGAGTTGTTGCCCTGAACTTGGGTTTTCTGCGCGAGTCCGGGGGCTCGCCACAGAGAGCACTCCAATGCGCAGCGGCGACTGACGAGTTGCCTCGACGCGTTGACTCTAAACGTAACAATACTAGACGCGCGATCGCCCCAGGCGCGGTTGATGCATGGCAAGGCGGGTACCCTCGTCCGTTTCCTGCTCGTTGTTGAAGGCGATGTTAGGAAGTCCGCTATGTAAACGGCATGTTGCTCATCTTTTATGCACGTTGTACTGAAAAAACGAACACACCCTCGCTGGACGTCTGGAACTCGTCGACGGACTCGAGCGAAGCGCTCGGCCCTGTCATCCAAATTACTCTGATATCCAGAGCGAAAAGCACCCATGGACACGGATACATATTATTAGACACGTATAGGCATGCATGTAGAAAAGCACCCATGGGCACGGACACATATTATTAGACACATATAGGCATGCATGTAGAAAAGCACCCATGGACACGGATACATACCATTGGACACGTATAGGCATGCATGTAGAAAAGCATCCATGGGCACGGATACATATTATTAGACACATATAGGCGTGCATGTAGAAAAGTATCCATGGACACGGATGCATACCATTGGACACGTATAGGCGTGCATGTAGAAAAGCATCCATGGACACGGATGCATAGCACTGGACTCGTATAGGCATGCATAGAGAGAAGCAGTCATTGATACGGATGCATAGCACTGGACTCGTATAGGCATGCATGTAGAAAAGCATCCATGGACACGCACTGGTATACGTGTACGCGCAGCGGATGATCGCCAGTGGTAGCACGGCTGGCGATCACGATGCTCAAGCGATGAGGACGCGCATCCGCGCACAGAGACTCATCGCTGCCCTCTGGAAACGTTATCAAGAAACTGCATCCCTAGCGACAGTGCGGCAAGGTGCTGTTCCTCACGGGCCCGGCAACGAGTGTGTGTTGCCGAGTGGCACGCTCTTTATCGAGTATGTCAACTTGGGCTTTTCAGGTGAAATGGGTTCCGATATCCCGTCTTCATTGCGGCTGGGAACTCGATCGAAGGAGGTTCCGTGGGTGTCACCCGTTTCACCAGCGGCGTACGCGACTTGACGGCGAGCACGCAACCGCAGCCACGAAGCTGAGTAGACGACGCGGCGCTGTTACGATTCGGTACGCTGTTCAGTGTCACAATGATTCTGAGCCAACAAAGAAACGCCACGCACTCGAGAGCAGTGGCACGCGAAGCGCAACCGCGTCTCCACGCTCGTCTGAAGCGCAGGCCTACGCTGCTCCATGCTGCGGCGCTCAGGACGCAGTTGGTGCTGGTTCACGCACGACAGGCTTGCTCCGAGTTCTTGGACCGCTGCAGCCGACTTTCGAGCGACTTGTTGGCTGGCGGGACTCGCTCCAGCTGCAAGGCTTGTCTGCTGGTCTCTGGTGCGCCGCTTGCACACTGACCCTGCTTCAGCACGCTCTTCCGCGATTAACCCAGCGCGCTGCTATCTACTTTAGCTGGATATTCATGCAACGCGCCTTTGTTCTTGCTTGTCTTGTCTTATCTGGACTGCCGTCGCTACTCGAGATGCTGTGGACGCTGTTGAGTAAGCCGTCTCTATCGGTGGACGTGTTGATGAACCTCGCCGCTTTACTATTGTTAGCCGTGGGTCATTTATTGGAAGGAACCCTTCTATTCGTGCTGTTCTCGGTATCGCGAGCAGCAGAGGGTGCCATCCGGGCTCGAGCGCGTCGCGACCTGGACGCTCTCCGAGACAGCGTACCCGAGTACGCGTGGCGGCTGCGTCGCGCCAGCGATACGGACACCCCGCTCGAACTAGTTGCGGAGAATGGAACTCTGAATACCGTCGACGCTCATCAAGTTCCGGTAACAGAGCTGACTCCAGGCGACCTGATCCTCGTCAAGGCCGGAGAAGTGGTCCCCTGTGACTGCCAGATTGCTCGTGGTGATGCCTATGTGAGTTTAGAGCCAATCACAGGAGAGAGCGTTCCGCGGCGTGTTCGCGACGGGGAACTCATTGCAGCCGGCGCTCGAACAGTAGACGGGTCGCTTTACCTCCGCGTGCAGCGACCAGTGCACGAGTCAGCAGTGGCGCGTATTGCCCGTCTGGTGACGAACGCACAGCAGAACAAACCGACGCTGGAGCGATGGATCGATCGCTTCGGGCAGCTCTACTCTCGATTTGTTGTCACTGGTGCTTTGCTTGTCTTTATCGTAGCGGGTCTGACCCCGGTACGCACACCGAAACACTCTGGGCACGGGGTTAGAGCGGTGGCGCCCCAGGAACAACCGGTACGATGGCGCGCTCAGCGGCAGGCATTCGAACGCGCCCTTGGCTTTATGGTCGTGGCATCACCCTGTGCGCTGATCATTGGGGCACCAGTTGCGTATACATCGGCGCTGGGCGTTTTGGCCCGTCGCGGTGTGCTCGTGAAGGGCGGAGCGCGCACCCTGGAAGCCTCCGCGCGTTGTGACAAAGTCGCATTCGATAAGACCGGTACGCTGACCAAGGGAGAACCCGAACTCCACCAGATCCAGGTCTTTCGGGTGCCGAGGCAATCAGCAGTAACCGTTGCGTCTATGGCAGCAACGGGCGACGCTGCTACAGATACTTCTACTGCTTCAGAGGATCTGCCGTATCGTTGGGATTTGCGAGCTGAGCACCCGCCAGCGGAGCATGCCTCAGCTATAGCGCGGGTACTGGCTTTAGCAGCTGGCCTTGAAGCGCATGTGGTGCACCCATTGGGACGCGCAGTGGCTGCCTCGGTCGCTGAACTTGGCATCGAGCCGCTCCTTGTCCACGACGTGAAGGTATGCGCCGGCGCCGGTCTGGAAGGACGCATTTTCCAGGCCCCGCATTCCGAGAGCGAGGTCACTAGCAACGGCGGGGGCAGCGACCAGCACCTAGACGCGGCGAGCGCTGACGCACTCAGTCACCGCGTCCGCTTGGGGCGTCTCGACTTTGCCGCAACGCTCTTGGAGCACGAAAACGCACCCCAGAGCCCGACGCCCACTACTCGGGAGCTTGATCAAAAGCTGGAAGCGTATCAGCGCGAGCAGGCTGCGCTAGGGCGTTCCACGGCCCTGCTTTGCTGCGAAGACGGCACCGTTGCCATGCTGGTTTTCTGGGACCAGATGCGGGAAGAGGCACCGGCGTGCATCGCACAGCTCCGAACCCAAGGCTATTCCGTGCAGCTGCTGACTGGCGACTCGAAAGAAACTGCACTGGCGATTGCCGAGGCAGTTGGTGTGCCCGCCGACTGCGTGCGCTACGCCCTTCGTCCCGAAGACAAAATGCTGTTTGTGAAACAACAACCAGATCGACTGGTCATGGTTGGCGACGGCATGAATGATGCTCCGGCGCTTGCGCTCGCCACTACCGGCATTTCGATCGGCTTTCACAGTGCCACAGCGGTTTCCGCTGCCGACGTGGTGCTTGTCGATGGCTACCCCGAAGGCATTCGTCGCATCGCATGGTATCTGCAGAAGAGCCGCCAGACGCAGCGCGTCATGACCCAGAATGTAGCCATTGCGCTCATTCTGATCGTGAGTACCGCCATCGGGGCGGTATCGGGTGGTCTGCCCCTCTGGGCCGCCGTCCTGCTCCACGAAGGGGGTACGCTGCTGGTTGGCCTCAGCGGCTTGCGGCTGCTCATGGACTGACACGCAGCATGAACGTTCCGCTACGTATTGGCCGCACCTCAATTCCAAACGCATACGACGACGTGAAAGCGCATGTTCACGAGTCACACGAGATTTACATACCGACGCAACGCAATTAAGCAACCGAAGCTGCTACAGCAGTGACGATGATAAATATACTCGATATGGAGGCTACTTGACGACACAGACGCCGAATCTCGATCGGATCTGTCTCGAGCACACGACCAGCCAACTGTTTGCGAACAAGTTCTGCCCAAGCTTGGATACCGGCGGCGGTTGTATACCGTGGAGCATAGCCAAGCGCCTGTCGAGCAGCGTCTGTTCGGAAGGTGTGGGCGATGTGCGCTTTGCGGATCTCCATCCGCATCAACAGCGGCTTATCGTCCAGCACCCATGCGACGAGCTCACACATCAGCGCAAACACATACAGAAGACGCCAGTGGACGCGAAAGCGTTGCTTTGGCAGGCGAATGCCTGCGGCTTCCAGGACGGGATCGAAAACCCGTTGGACACTCGTCGGTCCGCCGTCGTCGGTGATAAAAAAGGCCTTGCCAGCAACCAGTGGCTGACGTTCGGGATCCATCAGAGCCGCTGCTCCCAGCAGCAACGCGTCCGCAACCGACTCGACGTGGACCCAATCCATACAGAACGGATCGTGAGGTACGGTCTCTATCCAGTGCATGCCCAGATACCGCGATAATTGAAAAAGTCGATTGAAGTGAACCTGTTCCCCTGGTCCGTATATACCCACCGGTCGAATAGCACACACGCGGAGCTGGCCGGGTGTGTCTCTGGCGAGTATGAGCTGTTCTGCGGCCGCTTTGCTTGCCGAGTAGACGTCGCAGTGTCGTGAGGGAATGCGGCTCGTGACTTCGTCGGCGCCACGAATAGGTGTGCGAAAATCACACACCACGTTGTGACTTGATGTGTACACAAACGCTTTCAGTCCCGAGCACTGAGCGAACTCGAGACACTGCATCGCGCCGTAGACGTTTGTCCGCCACGCCCGAGACCGGGAAAGCGTTCTTGAGTCCGTCGAAGCGACGTAGAAGCACGAGGTGGCTCCAGCGAACGCCTCGCGGAGGAAGTCGTCGGTACCAGCGCCAACAGCGCCCTGAAAGTAGTGAACGCGAGCGTCACCTGCTACGTCCGCCGAAGGTTGCAGGGTGTCCACGATCCGTACTTCACCATAAGGCTCGCAAAACGGTTTCTCGAGACCTTGAAGTAGGCGACGCACGAGGTACTGGCCGGTGAAGCCCGCGCCTCCGATAACCACCGCCACTCGAGTACCGGGGCCGGCGTTGCCAACCGAACTGGAGCCGGTTTTCGATGAACTGTTCACTTTGCGAGTGCCTCGTGCCATGAACGCATGGGCGCGACCTGTTCGCAGTACAGTGACGGGATACGCGGCAGCTGGTTCAACGGTTTAGCGACGTGCGTCAAACGTTTGCCAAAGTTGCAGCGTATCGAGGTTATTCGGTGCGCGGCGAGCCAGCATCTGTGTTTTCGCCAGCACCGGCTGCTTCTCGGTTGCAAGGGAGCCAGGTCAGAATCCAAACGAGCAGGCGCATACGGTAACAAAACAATCAACAGGGGTATCTTGATCGCAGACAGCAGCCGTATCAGAATAAAATGCGATGAGTGCACTCAGCTAACTCGGGGGTCCAGTTTGAGGTTTGCGTCTTTTCCTAATGCCATCAAAACCAGCTATGATGCGATTTTTCTCCGACAGCTTCCTTGTCCGCTTTCATATTCCCGGCTTTCAATGAGCCGGTCTCTCTTTCCCCTCGAGTTTCGTTGCCAGCAGTCGAAGGATGTTGGTGGTGGCGTTCGAGTCCCATTCTCGATCCCTTCAGCTGTTTCTGACCCATTTCATCCACATGCGATTGTTGCAATACAAACGTCGCTTGGAATTGTCATCCTGTTTGCACTCATCCCTGGAAGCGCACTTCGCAGCCGAGACACTTCGTCGTGGTCAGGTGCACCTATACGTCTACCAACCTGTCCTCTTCTGAGGGCCGACCCGTGCCGCTTGAACGCCTGATTCATCCCACCCTGCATACCCGTACCTCAACAGAAGGCTCGCCTCGATGCCGTCCATCATTTCCGCACCCGGTGCCGTGCCCTACGATCACGGGCTTTCATTGGGCCATCCCTTCCGCGAGTACTCTTTCCGCTGCAAACGCATGTTGTTTGATTCGATATAGGATTTGTAGATCGCAATGTTGTTCAGGATGGAACAAGTAGCTGAAAGAAAATCCACACTCGAGATCACGTCGAGAAATTTTTGGATCCACCTACGCTCGCTTCGCGCAAATTACTGACGCGCTCGGGATCGGAAGCGATCGCTGTGGTGCCTCGAGTCCAGGTCCAAGTCGCTTATCCATGCAGTCAGAAAAGACGGGAGCCTCTGGGAGCATATATCCTATGTGAGGAATCAAAGAAAAAAAGTCCCGTCAGATTTCGGCATGAGCTGTTGAACAAGGAATCACGGGACGACGTCCCGTCCATTTTCTCGTCAATTCAGCGGTGCGAATTGCTGCACGCACGACGTGCGTTGAAACCGAAAGACTGCAAACATGAAGAATGCATGAGTTGAGCATGTTTCAAGTATGGAAAGGAGTGTTGCAAGGGCCTCTGCGTTTGTATCAGATAAGGATATCGGTTATTTTACGAAGCTTTGGTTGAAGGCTTTGAGAATCCGCTTGATTCCGATCAAGTCACGATTGTCATCGGCAAAACGTCGAAAGAGCGCAACCGAACAAACGATCGAAAGCCGTAACACGACACATGCATCCAGTAGCTCATATAGCTGCACTTTGCATATCCCGACTGTACATCTGAAAAGAGCATGGAAAAATATCGCACGAAAGCACCACAACAACCAGTTCAGTTCTCGATATTCATCTGATACGGGTTTAACGGCATTCTAGGTCAGGATAGAAAAGCCTCCATTCCCAACCTTTCAGTAACACGATAATGATTGCGCTGCTGCATTCCGATCTGCATCACTCCGGTCGCGTGTTTGCGCTGGAAACGCTGCACACCTCCGGCGAAGCTTCTGGGATGCTTCCGTGTACAGGGTGACCGGCGCTGGCTCCAGAACGATGCTGGGCAATGCCCTGGGAACGCGTAAAGCGGAGACGGCTCGGGACTTGCAGAGGTCCATGTGAGTAGCGAGTTCAGAGCCAAAAAAGATATTTTATCTGGTTCATGTCGTCAGATGCTCAATACGGATTCTGGGCATAGACCGGCGCGTGCAGCGTCAGAGGGTTTTCAGTCGGAAACGACGGAAAGATTTGCCAAAGCGAGCTGGGCGGCGCGGCGGACATTTTCATGATCATCACGGGCCAGATACTCCAAACACTCTCGTGCGAGTTGCAGTTGCCTCTGGGTCATTCGATCAGCTTCCAGCCGACGGGTTCGATGAAGCAATCGCCCGAGTGCCTCGGCTAGCACTTGGCGCGTCAAAAAGTCGCGCTCCTGCGCATAAAACACCAGATGCGACACCGCCTGGGGCATCCCGAGCTCGCCCAGCGATCCCAGGCAAGCTCTCTTCAAAGCGTTTCCCTCTTCGCGTCGATAACGTCGCGCCAGCCGAAGACCATCGACCAGAGCATCAAACGCGCGTTCATCCTGGAGCAAACCCAGGGAGACTGCCGCAGATATCCGTGTTGACCAATGAAAATCCTCCAAGAGCGCAATACGCAGCTCGGGAACCGCGCGTCGTTCGCCCAGATACCCCAGTGCTGCTGCTGCGCTCGAGCGAACCTCGCCCGAAATATCGTTACGCAGTATCCCTGACAGCAGCTCGTACGAGCGCTCATTCGGCAAGTAACCCAGCGCGAGAGCCGCAAAGGATCGGTTCTGCACCTCGGGTTCGTTTATTCGCACTGCCTTCTCCAAGACAGGCGCCGCCTCAACAGCGGTCAGGTGGCGGCACGCGAGCACCGCGCGGAGGCGCGTCGTCGGGTCCGCAGACTCCAACCACGCCAACAGTTCTTCCGCGCGATATTTCGGAGCAGGGGGCTCACTAGACGATTTACCTTCACGCTCATCGGATGGTTCTGGTTTGCCCGACGAGGCTGTGTCACCGGTCATCAACCACGGCGCCCTGGCGGTCGCGCGCTGGCAAGGAGCACGCTGTCGCCCGCGGCTCCTGGCAACGCATCGGCTCTGCAATTCAAAACATAGGTAATCGTACCCACCTCCTTGAAAGCGTCTGGTACGTGATTTCGAAGATATGGAACCAACCCAACCAACGAGTACGTACATTCAGTGAAATGAAACGAAACGCTTTACACCGACTTGACGTTCACCGAGAATATCACCTAACGATCCAAATGGATACCTTCTCGATACGTCGTTCGCCGATTGCCGCTGCCGCACTCCATGCGCGCCCATCGCCGGTGCGGTTTTCAGTTGACGAATGCAGCGTGCATCGACAAAGGCGATCATCATCCTCATCGGCGGTGAAACGACCAGAATATCCGAGATGAAGTATCGGTAATGTAACATGGAGGTAGGGGTTTGATAGATACCTCACCGTGCACTGGAAAACAACACAAAAAACTAAGAATAGAAAAAAGCGCATCATCGGAGAACGCTGGCCTCAGTACACGTTTTGTCAATGAAGGAAAAGAATCGCCGCCGGCGTCACGCAAGCGACTCGAAGCAATAGGTGCAACGTTGGTGCTTGTGGCGTTTCAACGCTTTATGCGTTTCGAGACGCGACCATGGTGGCGACACAGTTTATCACGCGATTTGGTCGGGCGAACACTTTGATTCATAGGTCACCGTTGGGTCAAACTGTGCGGCGATGGGCATCAACTGGAGGTGACGTGGAAGTCACCGTTCGGGAAGCGTTGAACGCGGCATTGGATCAGGCAATGGAACGTGATCCGCGCGTGGTCATCCTTGGCGAAGAAGTTGCGCAGTACCAGGGCGCTTACAAAGTCACCAAAGGTTTACTCGAAAAGTACGGTACGGAACGTGTGATCGACACGCCGATCACGGAGCAGGGTTTCGCGGGTCTCGGTGTCGGTGCCGCGTTCACTGCGACGCGAGGTTCAGAGCCGCGAGGTGGTGCGCTGCGCCCTGTAGTGGAGTTTATGACCTGGAACTTTGCTATGCAAGCAATAGATCAGATTGTGAACTCAGCAGCGAAAACACACTATATGAGTGGAGGCCGCATTAAAGTGCCGATCGTGTTTCGAGGGCCGAACGGTGCCGCTGCGGGTGTCGCAGGTCAACACTCGCAGTGCTACGCTGCCTGGTACGGACACGTACCAGGCCTGAAGGTCGTGATGCCCTTCGACGCAGAAGACGCCAAGGGACTTCTCACAGCGGCGATTTTGGACGACAATCCCGTTTGTGTGCTTGAAGATGAAATCATGTATGGACGGAGCTTTAAGGTCTCGGAACAAGTCATGAAGCCGGACTTTGTCGTACCACTGGGGAAGGCAAAAGTTGCGCGTTCGGGCAGTGATTGCACAGTGGTTGCACTGGGTCGGTATGTGGGGCTTGCGCTGCAGGCCGCTGAAGAATTGCAGGCCGAGGATGGCATCCAGGTGGAGGTTATTAATCTGCGAACTATTCGACCCATGGATGACCAGACAATCATTGAATCCGTGATGCACACACACCGATGTGTGACTGTGGAGGGCGGCTTCCCCCAGAGCGGTGTCGGGGCAGAGATCTGTGCGCGAATCCTAGAGTCTCCAGCGTTTGATTATCTGGACGCCCCGTGTGAGCGCGTCACTGGTGCAGATGTTGTCATGCCCTATGCAAAGAATCTGGAAGAGCGCGCCTTGCCGTCTGTAGATGATGTGAAACGGGCAGTGCGACGCCAGTGTTCACGGCCAGGGCTGGAGGCGGCTGCCAACAGAGCCGCTGTCCTCGCTGGCCAATCGTGAGCGCAGCGATGATGCCATGGGGTTCAACGCGCAGCGCGCTCCCAGCGACGACCATGCTTTCGCAAGCTGCTACCTCCGAGGCACATGTGCTGCGGCTAGAGTAACGCATCCAGTCCCTAAGAGGCTGCTAGCGTTGGAATCGACTCGAATGTATCGCATACGCATTGTCAATTTTTTTGAAGCTGTACTGAGTGCACACTACGCTTTGAGCAAAAGTGAAACCTTTAACCGGTGAGTCACGGCGACGTGCCTAGCTCGCAGATGCGTTGGGTTCCAGAATCCCAATGACGAGTATAAAATGATTCATGTCGCACAGCAGGAGCCCATTCGTCACCATTGCGTGACACGCTGAACAATCTCAGCATGACCAGCGATCTGGTCCGGAATAACAACACACAGCGAACGAGTGCAACATCCCGATGGCGAATGCCATGAAAAACGCGATTTCCGGAACCTTGCGCGGCAGCTGAATGTTCTCGTTCGCATCCGGACGGGGAGTCGTCATCGCCGGATCCGGCTTGCGCTCCGACGTCCACAGGTCGCAGCACGAGGACCTCATTTGTCTGCTGACCCGACAAGCTCCGTAGCAAGCGTTTGTGCGAAGCTCGGCGCCTATCGGATCAGCAGAAAAATAAGGCCTTCGTGTGTGTGTGTGTGTGTGTTTGCCTGTGGGCGCTCCATGGCAAGATGGGCGTTGCAACGCCACAGTACCGTCGCGTAATGCCGTGGCACCTCTCAGCATTCTGCAGAAAATTCATCAATCGTGTACGTATCGCCCATATCGACATCTTGTCTTGGCAGCGCCGGAGCGTCCGGTCTCCGAGCCCACGGACTCGAGAGCAGGCACGGGCATCTCGATGCGATGCTCCCGGTAGCAGCCGACCAGCTTACACGGCCGTTCCCAACACAACGCGCCATATATCCCGTCCATGTCTTGCACCTCGTGAAAGATAGCGTCCACTGGGGTTTCAGGCTGAGCGTGCTTCAGCCTCGCGACACTTGCGGTCGTACGCTTCGAGTTGGGCTCGTACTTGCTCGAGTGCTCGCTGCATCTTCTCCAACTCTTGCTTTGCATTCGGATTAAAGCGGTACAAACCGTAATAGAGATCGAAAGAATCCCGCACCGTCGTCTCTACAACCGCCAACAGTGCTTCAAAGCCGCGGGTGTTGATTGGTGTGGAGGCAATTTTGAGCTCGGCCAACATGCGACCTGTCGTATGGGTGATGAATTGTGTACTCGCCGCATAGTGATCATGTTCTTGACATGGCATCTCGATGAGCGTGCAACCACGCTCCCGAAAGATAGATAGAAAGGCCTCGCAACGCTCGTGCTGACGAACTCGCGTGCGCTCAAAGACAAATGGTAAGCCCCGCCATGAACCACGTCCTGACTCTGGACCAAACATGGGATGCGTCGCCAAAATATCAGCCTCTTCAGGTGCGTAGCGTAGCATGAGCTCCCGTGCATACACCTTGACGCTCAGCACGTCGACAACGAGGCAGCTCCGAAGCTTCGCTGTCGGGAATCGGCGCAGGACCTCTTCGGTTGAGAGTATCGAAGTCGATAACACGACAATGTCAGGATTATGGAGGTCCATCAGCGCATCCGCACTGGTTTCGAAACCGCAACCGAGCTGCCTCGCAATCGCTTCGTAGTTGGTGCGCGAATGTCCGATCACCCGGTGACCGGCCTGAACAAACGCTTTCGCCAAAAACTGTCCGAAGTTGCCGAAACCAACTATTGCAATTGTTAGTGAGTTAGAACTATTCACTTGATCCATGAAGTACGAGAGAAGAAACAGACAAGCAAGCAGCAGCACTCGGGCGGAGCCTGGAACGCACCGGCCTCTGGGCGTGTCGCAGTGCAACGCATCTGCGCACCGACCGCAACGCTTGACGATTTCCGGATGATAAAAGTCGCTTATATTGACCATGGGTCCCAGCTTGCGTGATCGATGGGTACCCGTAAACGACCAAGTTTCCATCATGCTGCGCAATACTACCATGTACCATCATATAGAGTTCCTCTCGGATGTACCGGTCGTTTTGTGCGTTCTATCGGGGGCTTTGCGTACCTAGAGCACTTGCCTTGGCACCCTTAACGGCGATGCAGATGCAGCATAGAGACAGAACGGCATTGCCAGACTACATAGTGGATCGATTCGAGGCGTGGTCCGTTCCGCACGGCATCGGAGAACACAAGCATTCGGGGAGTCTGCAAGCTGCGCAGACAGACGTCCCGCCTGTGGAGCGCGCAGCGATATACTGGGATACTTCGGCGACCAAGCCGACGCCTAGATGCAGTTTACGCGCTCCTGGTCCCAGGATCAAGTGCATTGCGGGCGATTTGCTCAGGCCTCGCAACAGCACCGGGCACTGGGGGAGCATGAAGCACCAGCCCGGGAGAGACGTCCGGCTCGCGGGACCTGCCGCCTGTGAGGTAGACTTTCGACACTTCGGAAACGATTTCCCGTTTTAGCGCTTATCGTAGCGAGGATCGAAATTGTTATCGAGTTGCCATGTAGTGCCTAGTCTCCGTTCCTCGTTCTAGATAGTTCGGTCGATACGCCAGCCTCCATATCTGGGAGGCATGAGATACGATGCGTCTCTCGCCGTTGAAGGGAAACGCGATCCTGATCATTAGCGTGTGGCTGTAACGTAGGCGGTCCATTTGCGTTGAAGTCATAGCAAAGTATAGTCTTTCGTCTCAATCGTATTTCAACCCTCACGGAAGTCTATTCAGGCGATTTTTCGCGGTTTATAGCATACGCGCTCAAACTGGGTTCGATTTTAAAAAAATAAAGATATGGACATTCAAGTCGGGTATCCTTCGGGGCCGCCAGTACCCGCTGCCGGGAGTGAACGATCAATACCATATTCGCCGACCATCAATCGAAATAGAGCAAATGACGAAGAAGAACAGGGAAAATAGAAGAGAAAAAGCGCTCGCCCGGCCGGCCGATGACGACACTGTTGTGGCACACAGGGCACGAGTACTAGGAATCCTCGCGATCCTGAGTACAAGCGGCGGCAAGAAACGCAGTGAGTTCGTGAACCGAGACGTTAACGCCGCTCTTAATATCAGACAATGTGCGATGCTGTAGACGAGATCCGCGGTGCTGACGCAAGTGAATTTTGTGGGACAACCTCTTCATTCCGAAGTGTGCAAGGAGAAGCTGAGGCTGATAGCAGGGGGCCGGTCGAAAAGGCTGGGAGGCGTCTGCACGTCGGTGTATAGACATACACGCTCTCGTTGCGATGCTCTGAACAATAGAAATGCAGGCGTGGGCATTCGAAACAAGTGCCGCTGGTAACGATGGACGCCTGAGACGCTTCGAGGCAGGGTTTCAAGCACGCTTTTTTATCTGGTCAAATATGTGAGCGAGTTTTGTGCGGGCCCAGTCTGGAGCGGAATTCAATGGTACGTAGCGGCTGCAGGTGAAGTCGAACTAGTCGTCGCTCGACGGCGCTTCCATCGAGTGAGCATAGACGATGAACCCAATACGTGGCTTTTTGAGCTGTGGCTGACGCGACACGAGCCTCCACGAGTGAACAATATGTCTCGGTATGACTCTCGAACGGATTTTGCAATCGTTTTTCCCTAGGTCGACGGCGAGGGTACGGTAAGGCAGCATCCCTGCATTTGCGAGGATGCATAGGAATGGGTCCTCTGACTCGAGCGTGCACGCTAACGTTTCGGGGGTTTCCCGCTGCTATCGCCTGCGGCCTTCCAGGGCTTTTCCTGTGACTGATGTCATGTCCCCTTTCGTATCCCGTGCCTGAAACACCCAGTGCGCTGCGTTCCCATCGGTTACGCTGTCTGCAATCGATGGATGTTGTTGGCAGGTTTGCAACCCGAAATTCGTAGTTGCTGGCCATAGTCAACACACTCCGTGCATAGACGGTAGTTTCGATCAACGTTGCGCATGTCACTTTCATCTTGTCGTTTGGATACTGTCTGTGTGCGCCCTTCGCATTTGTCGCACCTGCGTATGGTCAGATGGTCCCGTATGTCCACCACAACTTCTGCGCCTCCTCCGGAGACCGAACTGTGCCGCACGGCCGCCTCACTTGTTGCTCCGTAGATGCTCTTGATGGGTATTGAAGGCTCCTCGCGACGCGTTCTTCGGTTTCCACAACTGCTGCTTAACCCAAGGATCACGAGCTTCAGCCAGGCGATCCGCCCTGCATGTACGCTGTCCGACGCACACAAAAGCGCACGCTGCTCTGTTCAGAACAGGATTTCTGTAACATGATGTTGTCCACGATGTACCAAGTACCGGAAGGAGAATCTAGGCTCGAGATCAAGTCCCAAAATTTTGATCCTTCCATGGTCACTTCGGGCAAAGCGAAGACACATACGCCCCTGATATTCGTCGCTCTGATGAATTAGGTGCGAATCTGTGACCCTTTTGCATCCAAGCAGGAGAAACGGTAGTCTCTGGGAGCATATCGCATGAGGCAAATCATGCTGCTGTGGATTGCCGTTTTGTACACGGACGCACAGATAGAAGGATTTGTACTCGGAACAGAATCAATTATTTGGCGTGACAAGTTCAGTAAACGTTCGGCATGAGCGTGTGAACGACGCATCAAGCAACATTATGGAGTGTTTGCTTGTGAATCCCGCAGAGCGAATTGCTGCGCCCAGGAGTTGCCTCGGCCAGAAAGATTGAATAGTTGAAAGAACGCGTTATTTGGACCTGCTAACCGTAAAGATCGAACAAGTGTGGAGTCATCTAACAATGCATAGGATGCTGATTTCGATCAGTTGAGGAACCCCTTGTACGAGTGCATCGTGGATCAGGTTGCTTCCGATGATGGAACAAAGTCCAGCGACAAAAATCCCAAGGAGCCGTCCAAAAAAGACAGACGAAAACCCAAGACCTACCTCTGTTTCCGTAACCCTCTATCGCTGGACTATGAATACCCAGATTGTACTGCAGAAAAATCAAAAAAGTCATAAGGCACGAGCAGAACGACTAGTGCAGTTTTCCATTATGATCTGACATGGATGTAGACGGTGAGAAGGCCTCTGGCCCTATCACTCTGACCCTTCTCTCTTCGTTTTCGAGATGAACAGCATACCTTTGTATAAAAAGTGAATACGCGAGCGTACAAAAGCGCTTTCTTGAAGGAGGTCACGGCAAGACTAGGAACCCCTTGGCTCTCGTTCGGAGGTTTTGGTCTATCAGGCGCGGTTCGCGGACCTGCCTCTATCACCGGTTCTCTGGGCGTGATCGTCTCGAAACTGGTTGCGAGCCCTGTTCCACCGCAAAGACTTTGAGAGATTTTCCATAGCGAACGATTGCAGCTACCTTTGCCTTGGAAGAGGAACACCAGTTTTCGGGAGCCTGGTGCCCTACGAGGCGCCTTCACCACACCAAGCTCGCTAACCGGTTCGTGATCCCCGGTACCGCGGAGACTCGAGTCTCACTTGCTAAAGCGGATTTCTAACCCAAGCTCATACAGGTTGTTACCGAGGACGACACAGATTGCACAAAGGCAGGCTGCGGTCGTGATCTTCCTTTCTGCAGCCGTGCTTTCCAAAAGCGGCGACCATTCGTGGTCAAGCTAGAAAGCGCGCTTCAGTACAAGGCTCCGGCAACGCTGACGGAAAGGAGTTCGCACTGACTACGAAGCTAGCTGAAAGGTGGCGTTTAGGAGGCAGCTAGGTGACCGAAGAGCTCCTCTGGCACTTCACTCGGGTGAGGCGCCTCGCTGCGTGCCGTGCGGGAAACCCCGCTGAGCACCTGTTCATCACGACTGTTCGCGTTTCAGTGAGTTTTTCTCGTTGAACGCTCGCGTTCGGCACAGTATCGACGGTTTTTCTCCGCTGCGAACGACGCTGTGAGTGTCATCGTCGTAGATTCGCGATAGCTTTACCACCATCCTGCACTTGAGCAGCAGCGATAGCACCATACCTGGTCGGAGACTTGGAGTTGACGCGTTCGCCTGCGTCCAGGATAGTTCCCGTTGGAAACAGACTGTCAACAGCAACGCCCGCCACAGTGCTGGGACGCGCTATTCATCGTTTGACCTCATGCAGGTATACAACTTTTACCTGTTTAGTAGACATGGCACATGTCTCTACTATCGGGAATGGCAACGAACACGCCCCGGTTCGGACACACAACAAGAACAACAGAACCTCATTGGTCTTCTCTTCGCCGTGAAACAGCTCTGCCGAAGCCTTGCTCCCGCGAATGATGACTCTCTTCCTATCGACACAGCAACTCGGTACATGCCGAGAGGACCATCTAACTTTTGCAGTTACTCGACGGAGAAATACCAGTTGCACTGCTTTGAGAGCAGCACCGGCCTGCGCTTCGTACTGACAACGTCGCCAACGGCAAGCGACCTAACCCGGATTCTGCAGCGCGTCTATCGCGAAGCGTATGTCGAATGTGCAATACGCAATCCGCTCTACACACTCGGCACATCGATCGTGAGTGAGAGCTTTCGAAAGCGACTCGACTCGGTGATTCGCACGCTCGCAGTGGAGTCGACCGTCTTTCGACCAGCAAGCGAGAAGGCGCTACGCGGTAATGGAAGCCCTGCTACGAAATCATAGACGCATCGTATCTAGGGTGCATGGATGGCATGCTGTTCTATTGCATGCCCGGAAATGGTAAAGCGGATCAACTATTTTAGATTTGGGAGCGCTGTCGCAGTGTTCATGCTTGCTCATGGCGTACCTTGAACAGCAGCAGCAGCAGCAGCAGCAGTAACATCAATATCAACCGCAGAAGCTGATGCTTATGATGACGAGCAGCGGATTGTCTCAGCGATGCATCATGCCAAGCACCATCAGAAACGATACACCGGATTGCAAGGCAATTGTTGTTTGAATCGCTGATTCCGTGAATCAGGGCCCTTGCATCAACCTGGAATCTGGATGGAACTGCGAGACACCCAAAATATTTGCTGCTCACCCGCGTCGCTTCTCTTGCTTTCAAAATCCGCGGTAAGAAAAACATTCGACGCACGAAAGCGCCGCACAACACGCTGCGATGGTCATCAACGCTAGCCGCGGCTGCCGACTTGCCTCGTCACCGGAATGTATGTGTAGAGCATGACAAGCGGCGTTCCCGCGGGCTGCCTCGTGGGCCAATGCGACCTGTACAAACCTCAAGCGTAGTGCAGATTCACAACTGGTGCTCGTTCTGATGACCATAAAATACTCAGACAAAAAGCATCTTGTGGGTGAAAGATATAGGATGCGTATTGGCGAACTCTGGAACGCGGCTCTGCTTCCGCATCCGGCAAGTACGATACCGTTGCTTGCAACATGGTGTCAGTGACGGTTCTTTGGCTGTGGTCTGGTGCACCAGCGTGCGTCGTCGACGTACGCGCGCCTTCCACGGGCGTATGTGTTCGTGAAGCTTCCAAGCGCTGCTGCTGCTGCTGCTGCACGAACGGGCGAGCAGATAATCTCTCTCTCTCATTCTTCGCTGCCGGATAGATACGCCAAGAGAGTGTTCCGCGTACGCGATGAAAAACACGCACCATGGGATACTCGTCGCATACGGCTGGATGGAATAGGTCTCTACTCCACAACTTTGATTCATCGTAGGAGAAGAACCGTCGGTTCAACCAGGGCGAAAAGATAGCCGGTTGGCACGGCAACGGCAGCAGCAAGAACATCGTTAGCAAAGGCTCCCTGTACAGGTGAGCGACATCCATGACAGGTCCGCGCTCCGTTAAATCTTGTCCTAAAGTTGTGCAGTTCCCGGTAACCGCTCTAGTGTCGGCACGCTTACCCGTCGAAGAAGTTTCACCAGCACCTGCCTCCGGTTTCACAGCCATCGACCAGCGCTCGTGCCTCTGTGATGTATCAAGCGGAGCGCCCGCCGATAATAGGGCAATTTCTGCCTTGACAAGAGCAGCACGTTCGTCTGTTCCATGAGCCATGTTGCGTGGCGTGTTCCGCGCAGCAACGCTACCGCAGCGGTGCTCCCGGTGGCACACTGGACAGTAGACCGCTCCACAGACTAGTTTCAATTCCTCGAGTCGTTCCACGGCGCTCTCTATGCGATACAGCGGCACGCCGGAGCGCAACCCGAACCATTCCGGATGGTGACGTGCGAGTGCGAGGAATTCCACCGAGCCGGGCGAGAACACTGCCTCAATTTGTGTGCTCAAATAGTCGTAGATCACGTAAAACGTGGTGCGCAATTGAGCCACCAGAGCACTCAAAGCATCCTGTCGGCGTTTTGAGGCAACAATGTTGTCGGCGAGAACAGGACAGGGGGCGTGTAATAGATGCTGAAGTTGCTGCCTGTACGATCCTGGTTCCGCGCTCGCCGGTATCTGCTCAGAATCTGCAGTGCTGTGCGCTTCTGCTGCGTGCAGTAGCGCCAAGTCAGAATCGACCAGTCCCGTAACCGCAACGCCCGAAACGTACCATGGCTGATGAAAGAGAGAGCAAGCCGTCCGGCCGAGAAAGTGTTTCAGGGCGAGTCGCGCGGGAACCATGCGTACCAGGAAATGCTTTTTGCTGATCAGCGCAGCGCGCTGAATAACGAAGGACTGCAGGCTCTCGAACGATGCCGCAAACCGCTCATAATATGAGCATGGCTTTCCCTGTGTGTAGCTCCGATACAGAAAGGTTAGCAGACGCTGCTTCAAACCCGTGATGAAACATTCCTTTTCTTGCGGGCGATACGCCATACGACACGCCGCTGCAGCCATAGCAGTACCAGCTACAGCGGCCGCACTCGTACATGGCATCACAAAGGGGGAAGCCTCGCGTTCCGAATTGTCATCGCTCTGGGGGCGCTGTCGACGGCACCGTCTCTGGGGTATCCCAGACTCCACGATGCCGCCGACAGGCTCCTTCTGCATGCCGACAGGCAACACCGATGTTTCCTGCGGGTGCGACGGCAAAATGCATGCCCCGGCTGCTGAGGCGTCATTGTTGGCCTCGGACGGCTGAACTGGAACGTCATCTAGCGGCTCGCTTTCTGCACTGGAGTTCTCCGTCTGTAAAAGATCACGTAACTGCAGTGCAAAGACGCGTCGACCTTGTCGGCGAAAATCGCGCTCCCGGCGATATTGTTTGGCAATGAGTAACGCGTCATCGGAGAAACAGTGCGGTCCGAAGCTCGTCAAGTACTGGAAGCATCCACACTGTTGATTCAGACCACCGATTCCTTGCCGGATACGTAACAGATGCACTGCCTGATGCGCCATGGAGGTCACTGCCACGAGGTCCGCATCAAATAGCTGGACACCGGAGTTTCCGTCGAGTAATACAAGGTCATTACGCAACATGAAGACATCTACAACTCGCTGTAATTCCATGTCGACCAGAAAAAGGTAGACAGAGGGTACTACAGGGCATCCTGCTAAAGAAGCAGGCGAACTCGAATCGGCAACGTGGCGCGCTGCGAGTCGCCGAAAGCTGCCTCTTTGCCCGCTTCCGGTTGTTGCGCTTTCCATATGGCTGTCTGTAGATGACCGCTCACGATTCGAGTGGGAATTTTCCGATACAGCGGCAGTTATTTGTGATCCAGTACGAAGGCTCTCGCCTCGGTGCGTCAGTGCGGGTGTTGACGGAGCTCGCCACGCTCCCAGGAGAACAAATCGACCACAGGGTGTACACAGAAGCAAGTCCCGAAGGTAGACACCAGTAGGGTCCCATTCTGCCTCCAGTGGTGTATCCATACCAAAAGCGCGTGCCCTATTATACGCAAGGAAGCCAGTCGTATAGGCATTCACTACACTTATCCGTAGAGGCTCACGAAAAAAGTCGGAAAACGAGGCCGAACCGCCTGACTCGGACAGGTTTACCTTGTTGGCCGGGTCTTCCGCACTGCAACAGTCAGCGCCCTTCAATTGCGTAGAAAACGGCACAGAACTGGACCAGTGTACGTAAGGGAAGACAAGCAGATCCGTTCCGTTTCGGTCAAGAGCAAGGAGAAATCGTCCGTTCGGGGTGAACCGCCGGAAAATGCACGGCGGTGTCGGTACATCATAACTGTGGCGACGAAAACCTTTCCGGTGAAGTTGTTCGGCTGTCCAAGCGGTTTGCTTCGAAAAGTGGTTCGTGTCGGTGTACTCGCGGCTCTCAAGGAGACTTGCAGTGCTGGACCTTTTTCGCCGTGAGTGGTGCAAGTTCCAGCTCTGCCGGCGCCCTGCTGCAGACTCTTTTGTAGTATTCATTCAAGCTCTTAGCTGTGGCTCTCGTTTACCACTCACTTTTCATGAAGAATGGAAGCACTTTGGTTCATTGGAACCGAGCAAGCTTTGCGAACTATTACACGTGAACGTAGTCGGATCCTCACGCCGCAGCTGTGTCCATGAACGTCTGTCGCCGCCGTCGCCGCCGTTGCCGTTACCGTTGCCTGACAGTGCCCCGCTTCCGTTGAGGAGCAAGTTTAAGAACGTCGGGTACGTTGTCCGCTCGTTGAAACCGATAGATACCTAGTTTCTCTTGTCTTGCTGAGCGTAGACATGCGCTTGAATTCCGAGTTTCAGAAAGTCCAGCGATGTGCTCAAGGCGAGAGGCTGAAGCTTCCTTCTGAACACGCACGACAGGTGCACTCGGCGAACGCGAACGGGTCTGGAAAACAGCGACCTGACGCTGGGTAGTAGGGAACGAGCAACCCACGGTCGCTGTGCTTGGAGCTGGACGCACGTTATACCCGCGGTGCTGGCAAAACCTGCGAAAGTGGTTCCATCTGGAGCTCATGAGCGAACGCGAGTTGGGCAGCGCTATTCGAGTTCCTTTCAAAGAACACCGCCCACAGCCCAGCCTGAGTTTAAGTGGCATGCTCCGTGACGAGAGCGACCGCCAAGGCACTCTACACCAAAACTACAGCCTTGCGAGTGCTCACGACCAGTCTAGCAGATTTGGGGGACGCGGACGCTCTGTCTCGCTTTATGGATACGGGTCCAGTCTGACTCGGTGTGCATGGAAGACCTTCCGTGAAAAATGCGTCAGGCACCATGTCGCACAACGTTCGATGCTCATGTTAGCTCCGGATTTCCCTGCACAATCTGTTAAGGTTGTGGACTGCTCCCGTTTCTCTGGAATGAGGCGGGCAATGTGAAAATGCATTGGCTGCATCGTTCCTGTTTTCGGAAGAAAACACTGGAAAAGAAACAACGCACAAGCAGAGTTGCTCAGCTGCTGCAGCTGCATTTCCCGCGGGAGCATTCTACAACTATATCGTGACGCCACCTGTGGCGACGATATGCCTCAACAAGAATGAATGCAGCCAAGGCGGAGAGCGGGACGCGTGATCAGCGGCGAGAAAATTCCGCTGGACACAAACACGGCCGGCAACGCAGCTGTCTAGGCCGGTCGTCCACGAAGTGTCGAAGGATACGTGCAGCGCTATGGATGCGCGTCCATGCGAGCACCGTTTGCGTACATGAATAGAGGAAATCGATCATTCGATAACAGGGCTCTTCGCACCGGGACCTGTGGGCTGCACGCGCGAGGAAGCACTTGTCCCCAAGCCGCATCACATGGCATGTCTTGCCGAAATGCTAGGAACTTGTGAGCGGAGTCTGCGGCGCACATACGTCCATTGCCGCCTTTGCACCGGTGCTGAAACTTGATCACTGGAACTGCACCGCAACGGTGCCTCGGGAGAATGCGTCTGGCTCAAGGCAACAATCACACGGAGCCTGGCACGTCCATTAAAGAAACCAAACTGTGGTCAATGCGCAGACCAGTGCAATAATGACGTAGGTTAGCAGTCGATCGACGCTCTCCAGCATGGTTTCCGTCGTAGCTGTCGTCCGCGAATCGTGGGGCATGCTCTTTTCTGTCGAGCTGCAGTCTGATGCGCTCGAATGCCTTGCCGTTTCGGGCACTTGCATCGCTGGCAGCATCAGCTGGCTCCCAGACGCCTGCGCTTCTTTCTCATGATGCCATGAGGTCGACGCCTCTGGAAGCTCCTCTGGAGCTGCAGGCGTCGTGGGCATCGCAGACGCTATTGGCTCGGTTCCCGGTGAGGCAGCTGGCTCGTGCGAAATGCACCGGCTCTCGTGCCCATCAGTGCCCGGGAGGTTTCCCACATATCCCTCGTTGCTTGTCTCTTCAGATGAGACCCGGTGGGCTTCAGCCGAAGTGGACGCTGAACTCTTCCAACTGCTATGGTCCATACCACACCGGGCACAAGACCAGCGTCGCGAAGCGCACGCCAGCTGACGACGTTCTTCCTCGGTAAAGTCGAGGGCCCCGACAGCACCATCTCCGCGAGTAGGCATAAATCCAATCAGCGCCGTCAGGATAGTACGTATTCCCCAACTTGGCTGCCAGGTCTCCACGTGGTGCTGGGTCACGCTGAGGCAGATGCGTTTCCCCGTTTCGAAGCGACCGTTCGGTGTCAGGAGCATGATTTCCGGCGGCTTATACGGGTACTCGGGAGGAAGCAGTATTCTTCCGTGGTAGAGTCCTTCCTCAAAGGGTGAGTCCGCGGGGCCACGGATGGTAAAGTGCACTTCAAAAAGGTCATCGTCAAGGGCACGCACCTCAAACAACGTTGAAGGCTCGCGAGCTAGTTCTGCTAGTTCCTGCATGATTCTCTTGGCAGAAGCGGAAACCGCTGGTCGCTTTCCGTTGTCTGAGCGCTTCATCTCATCGAAAACGTGATCCGTATAGGTAGCCAGAGCCGGAGCGTTCAGAATAAAATTCGGAGGAGCGTACCTGAACACCAGTGCCTGCCTACACTCATGTCAGATTATAATGGAACATGGAATGACTCGCTTTGCGCCCATCTTTCGATATTTTTCGATCTTTTTTACTTGGGCTGCATCAACGTTCAAGGTAGAGCAACAAGAGCTTAGGGATGCATGCGGAATTTTATATTTTCGGTCGTGTTTTCGTGGAGGCTCCTTCGATTCCCTGACGCTGCAATTCGATTTCACCACCGGAATCATGATGAGTTCCAGCGCCGTCGATCACGG
>Ga0078972_1000752_pt1 | contig 133243 bp, 127 predicted proteins | sample YelNatPaOPGAMG01_FD_67568 | JGI IMG/M metagenome (GOLD analysis project Ga0078972, IMG submission 67568) | Hot spring thermophilic microbial communities from Obsidian Pool, Yellowstone National Park, USA - OP-RAMG-01 (SPADES assembly) (version 2) | ecosystem: Environmental > Aquatic > Thermal...
GTAGGAAAGAGCTTTTGGCTAAAGTGAGAGCTTTCAATTCCCCTTACTTGGGATTTTTCCTTGCATCCGCACCGCGATTAGGCGTTATTTGCTAAAGGACGGTTGTGTCTAACTAATTTTAAATATGTATGCTTGATTATTATTGGAATGTAATTTAATTTATAAAGATAATCGAATAAAACCCGTTTGGTGGTTGGGTATAGTGTACTTTCTGTCTGACATTGAGCATAAACAGTTACTCTACCAGCTTTTGCCTACTGCCCGGGAAGTGGGAGTCAGTCGGGAGTTGCGGGGCTGGAACTGGCATCAGCCGCCATTAAAGCCTTATTTTGACAACGTGAGGTTGCCGATGTACGAGGTTAGCTCTAAATACTGCCCAACAAATCGCGATGTTTATCTTCGGCATATAGAGAAAGTGTATCCTGCTCCAAGTTCGAGGATGGCTCTGGGTAAACTGTTCCATGGCGTGGTAAGCGACAGCCTGCGAGCGTTTCTTCAGCGCCAAGAGCTTAGTTTCGAGTCGTGGTGGCAAAAAGTTAGGTGGCAGGAGATTGCTGAAAAGCCTGAGAACGTTATTGGACCTTGCAGGAAGGTCTGGGAGTTCATGCAGAAAATGTGTGAGGCTAAGCTGGCTGAGGTTTCGTGCCGTCAGATTTATGCTTCTGAGTTGGATTTGGTTTCTTCTGCTGTGCCATTTCTTGTTGAACACAAGATTTCTGGGGAGCTTCTCGGTTTAAGCGACGTGCTCAGCGTGGATTGCTATGATTATCTTAGGGCGATAATGTTTGATTTGAAGGTGGCAGGTGTCAAGGAAGAGTGGCATAGGTTGTATTCCGTGGGTTACGCTTTGGTTTTTGAAAGTGTCCATGAAGTGCCTGTGGACATTTGCTGCACCGTGTACTTGGCTGTTGATGGTGGCAAGATAAGTATTCAGAAGGACTTGTTTTTTGCTAATGATGAGCTGAGGCAGTGGTGGATTGAGGAGAGGGATAAGAAGTTGGAGATTGTGGCGGAAAGAAAAGATCCAGGCAAGCCTGAACGTTCTCAGTGTAAAGAGTGTTGTCAATTCTATGGCGTCTGTTATGGGTAGGCGCCTCTGCACAGGATGGTTTTATGAAGGTTTTTCTTGACGATTTCGGCATTTTCTTGGGGCGAAAGAGGAATCGGTTTATTGTGAAGAAATCTGGTGAAGCCAAGGAGATCGTAGCAGATGATGTGGATTCAATTATCTGCTGTTCTTCTGGTGTGGCTTTTTCCGCGAGCGCTTTAGACTTGGCTGTTGAGAATAATATTCAGGTTGTCTTTGCTCGTTACAGTGGTTGGCCGTACGCGGTTTTGATGCCTGCTTCCCTAACTGGTTCTGTTAGAGCCCGTAGAGAGCAGTTCATTGCTTATAATGACGAGCGAAGTCTGGTTTTGGCTAAGAAGTTTATTACTGGAAAGCTTGGGAATCAGGCTAACTTTTTGAAGTTGATGGCGAAGAATAGGCGGCAGACTGATCCACGTTTAGCTGAGAAGCTGTATGCGTCGAGCAAGTTGATTGATGAGGTGAATGAACGCATTGGCAGAGAGCAAGGTTCTAAGATTGACGAGAAGCGCCAGCAGTTGATGAATTTGGAGGCTGAAGGCGCAAGGTTCTATTGGGATTCAATTCGCCAGATTTTGCCTGCTGAACTGGGGTTTACGGGAAGAGAGACCCGCGGCGCTCGTGATCCTTTTAATGCTATGTTGAACTTTGGTTATCAGACGATTCTTTTTCCTGAGGTTTGGAAGGCTGTCAGCTATGCTGGTTTGGATTTTTATGCAGGGTACTTGCATGCTGATAGACCGGGAAAGCCTTCTCTTGTTTTGGATTTGATGGAGGAGTTTCGTCAACAGCTTGTGGATCGGACTTTGGTAGGGCTGATTACGAAGAATGTTATAAAGCCTGATGAGATTTTGGCTGCTGAGGCTGTTGAGGGAGGTCGGGTTTTGAGTAAGGATGTGGTTAAGGTTTTGTTGGCGAGTTTTCAGGAGCGTTTAGACAGCGAAGTGATGTTTAATGGTCAGAAGGGACCGTTGAAAAGCTTCATTCATTTACAGCCGAGATGTGTTGTTCGTTTTCTTTTGAAGGAAGCTGAGTATGTGCCTTTCTGTTTAGGATGGTGAGCTGTGGTGCGATATGTTGTGATTTATGATATTACGGATGATAATCTGAGGGCTTTGGTTGCTGAGACGTTGAAGGATTATGGTTTGCAGCGTATTCAGTACAGTGCGTTTATCGGTAGTCTGCGTAGGGATGAGTTGAATAGTTTGCTTGTGGATTTGAAGAACCTGATTAAGGATTTGGTTGAGAACGTGCAGTTATACCCTGTTTGTGACACGTGTTTCAAAGGGCGGAAAGAGGTGGGCAAACCGAAAAAGTACGAGGTGAAGGAAGAGAAGGATAAGATAGCATATTTCTGAGTTGCACAAGGTTTATGTATGCATTTGATATCTTTTGTATACGGTGAGCGTGTTGACACTTAAACCTTTAGCGGTAAGGATACCTAAAGAGATCGAGAAGGAAATCCTTGAAGTGGTTGAACGTGAAAAGTTGGATAAGGCTACGGTTGTTAGGAATCTTCTTGAGTTGGGAATTGCTGAGTGGCGAAAGCAGACGGCTCTGGAATTGTTGCGTGATGGCAAGGCTACGTTTGCCGAGGCTGCTGAGATGGCGAAGCTTTCGCTTTGGGAGTTTGCTGATTTAGTGAAGCAACGGAATGTGGAATGGGTTAGATTTTCGCCTGAAGAGATTGAGGAAGAGTTTAGGGAAGCGTCGGCGGCGAAGCACAAGTGAAGCCGTTAGTTTTCAATTCTACGCCGCTGATTTACTTGACGAAAGTGGGATTAAGTAAGATTTTTGAAAGCTTGAAGGGCGAAAAGGTAACATCGCCAGAGGTTAAACGCGAGGTTGTGGATGAAGGCAAACGTAAAGGCGTTCCTGACGCGGTTGTCTTAGAAAAACTGTTCAGCAGCAAAGTGTTGCAAGTGGTTGAGTCGAAGGATAAGGAGTTTTTGTCGAGGTTGTTGCGGACGAGGGGGCTTCATGTGACTGACGCGGAAGTTTTGGCTCTTGCACGAGAGTTGGATGGTTTGGCCGTGGTTGATGATGAGGTGGCGAGGAAGACAGCTAAGGTTTATGGCATAGCCCATGTGGGAACGCCTTATGTTTTGGTTAGAGCTGTTTCTGAGGGAATTATTATGAAGGAAAAGGCGCAGCAAGCTGTGAATGAGATGGTTTCTGCTGGTTGGCGGTGCAGTATTGAAAGTTATGCGAAGATTATGGAGGTTTTAGAGAAGGCTTAAGGGAATTGAAGAAGGTTAGGGATGACCAGCTAAGGCGAAAGCAGACACTTCCTGTTTCCGATGTTGCGGAAGAGTTTATTTCTGTAACGGATATCAAGCAGTACATTTACTGCCCCCGTATAGTTTACTTTGACAGGGTTTTGCATGCTACGCCTATTTTTGGTTCGCAACAGGAAGATAGCAAGGAGTTGCATGAGGATTATGTGAAGAAGGAGTTAAGAAGGAAAGATGCGGTTTATTATTCTCCTGAGTTTGTTGGAGCTGAAAAGATATTGTTTACTACGCTTAGTTCAAGCAGGTATGGTTTGCAGGGAAACATGGATTGCATAATCAAAACTGCCCGGGCAGAGTACATTCCAGTCGAATACAAGAACATGAATTCTGACAAGGGCAGAGTGTTCATGCAGCACAAGTATCAGCTTGTCGGCTATGCCCTGCTCATTGAGGATAACTTTAATACTGTTGTTAGGCGGGCCTTTGTTGATTACATTCCAGAAGGGCTGATCTTACAGTTCGAGATTACGCCAACAATGAAGATTTTCGTTAAGCGCGTTTTAGGACACATAAGACGGATAATTAAAGATGAAGAATTACCGCCCATCCGAGTAGCAAAATACAAGTGCGCAGGAGGATGCGGACACAAACAAACATGCCGACAATAATCCAACTTCTCACTGAATGCTCAAAAGCCAAATAATGAAAAAAGCAGGTGCTTTTGCTGAATCATTGTGCAATTAGTTTTTTAAACACAGACAGCTAAAGGTACTATTGTTTCATGACAAAATAACATGGGGCGATAGCTAATGTTGCCTGCGGTGAAAGCTCTCGGAGAACACGTATGCAAAACCACAAACATCAAAGAAGAAAGCAGGTTTGTTGAATCTTCAAAGCTTAAAGACATTAAAAATGTTCTATGCATTAACTTCAATTTCACTAATGGCACGCTCGTTTATGCGGGTTTATTTTCCGAAGCTTTCGACCAGAATCAAGCAACAAAGTATCTTTATAGAGTGTTTAGCCATCGCAGATTTGAGGTAACACCCACCTCAAAAATGAGTAACCCTGAAAAGCTAAAAAAACGATTTACCCTTTGGTTCAAACAATGTTGTAGCAAGTATCTTCAAGATTATGAAGAACCTGATTCATCATTACTGCAAGCTCTCAAAAATGAGTTTATGGGCAAAATCGACCAAATATTTTCTGACATTGACGAGCGGTTTAAAACATTAAGTAAAGATGAGATCCAAAATACTATAGTAACAATTACAATAGATTCAGAGAAGCGTCTCGGAGACCTTGCAGTTTTCAGAGAGATTCTGAAAAAAGAGGCATGCAGTGGATATTATGCCAAGCACAATGTTGAGTCAAAGGGTAAAGGTAAATGCTACCTCTGCGGCGAAGAAAAGGAAGTTCTAGGTTTTGCCTCTCCTTTTCCAGTGTATACAGTCGACCAAAAAGGTTTTGCCCCTAATTTTCTTCAATGGGATGCCTGGAAACGGCTTCCGCTTTGTCTCAATTGCGCCATACTATCAAGCGTAGGCAAGGAATTTGTTGAAAACCATCTGCTCAAAGGATTCTATGGTATAAAATTTTATGTTGTACCCAGTTTCGCTCTTAAATTTGACGATAGCGTTCTCGATTATATAAAAAAACCAAGAAAGAGCTATTGGGCAATCGTTGGGAACGAGGATGATATTTCAGAAATTATGGCGGATAGATCCGACCAAGCAACCTTGACATTTGTTTTCATAAAGCCAGAAAAAGCGACTTTCAGGATAGTACGTTATGTTGAAGATGTTCCGCCTTCTTATCTTAGGGAAATTAAGAAATTTATTAAAAAGTTAATCGGCTCAGATGAACAACAATGGCCTATTTTCAAGGAGAGTCTATTAAAAATCATATTTGGCGATAAGAATTTTGTTGGTGACTTGACCGTACGTGATATATCAATTGGCGGGTTGATTCAGCCCTTTTTCCCGCATTCAAAATATGAGGGTATATACGATAAATATTTCATAGATTTAGTGAGCGACATTCTTGCCCAGAGAAAAATTCGCTCACGCTTTCTCATAGAAGGATTTGCAAGAGCACTCCGCGCTTCATTTGTTAAAGGAGACGAGCAGAGAACAAAAGAACTTGCCTTGAAGTCATTGATGTTAATTTTATTAACTAGAAATTTCAATTTATTAAAAGGCTGGAGTGAAGAGCCGTTCATGCCATCCGAAGAAACCAATGAATTCTCAGACTTCTTCAACCAATACAAGAACGCCTTTAGTTCCGCAAGTAAACAAGCTGTCTTCTTGGAAGGCGTACTCGCAAAATTCTTAATGGACGTACAATATGCCAATAGACAGTCATCGCCCTTTAGCGACAAACTGTATGGATTAAGAATAGACGAGCGAAGAGCCAAAAAACTCTTTCCTGAGATAATCGAAAAATTGCGAGAATACAAGATGGCATACCCTTCATTGGAAGCTGCCACCTCCAAAGCGCTCCTTGAAGCTGAAAACAAGGGCTGGAATTTAGCTGCTGATGAAGTGAGCTATTTCTTCACTTTAGGAATGATCTTGGCACCTATCTTTAAGAAAAAGGCGGGTGAATAAAAAATGATTAAAAACAGATCAGAAATCCTCTTTCTATATGATGCGAAAGATATAAATCCTAACGGAGATCCGATGGATGAGAACAAGCCACGAATTGACGAAGAACTAGGTATTAACATTGTCACAGATGTAAGATTGAAGAGAACTATCCGAGATTACTTGCATGATTTCAAAAAGCAAGAGATACTTGTTAGAGAAATTGAATACGAAGCGGGAAAGATTCAGGACGCAAAGTTGCGAGCCGAAGATTTTCTTAAGAAGGACGGAAAAAAGATTGACAAGAAAGAAGTAAAAACACTTGCTGAAATGAAAAATCTGATCCTTGAAAATATTCTGAAAGAATGTATTGACGTACGTCTATTCGGCGGCACAATACCCATCGAGAAATCACAAACCGAAAAGAGCGCAATTACTTTAACAGGGCCTGTGCAATTTAGAATGGGCAGGTCTTTACACAAGGTCGAAGTAGTTCACATCAAAGGAACAGGCGCCTTTGCATCTGAGGCAGGCAAGGAGCAAAAAACATTCCGTGACGAGTATGTTCTGCCATACTCTCTAATATGCTTTTATGGGATAATAAATGAAAATGCTTCGAAACATTCACATCTGACAGAAGAGGACATAGACTTGCTCCTCGAGGGTATATGGAACGGCACTAAGAACCTTATATCCCGCTCTAAAATCGGTCAAATGCCCCATCTACTTCTGCGAGTGATATACAAAGAGGAAAACTATCATATCGGCGATTTAGACAAGAAAATTCATGTTAAATACGAAAAGGGAATGAGTTGTGAAAAAATTCGGAGCGTAAAAGATTTCAAGCTGGATGTAACTGAGTTGTGGGAGTCAATAGAGGCGAACAAGGACAAGATACTTGAATTAGAATTTCAACTAAGCCCTGATCTGAATTTTGTAAACAATGGGGAATCAATGACAAGTAGCAGCTTCAAAGAAGCGCTTGAAAAGAACTTCAAAGCAACAGATTTGCATTTTCAGTGATCCTCTTTGGGCAATGAAGGAGAATCCTTTCCGAACTCCACCGACACTGTCATCGTTTTTGACATATGGAGCGATTATGCACACTATAGAAAAATAGAAACTACCACGTCCCCCCTTACCTATTCCATTCCGACAGGCACTGCCATAATGGGCATGATCGCCGCCATAATAGGGTTTGAACGTGACTCATATTATGAGGAATTGGCACCATCCAAAATGAAATTTGCAATAAAGGTTTTAAGCAATCCGCCCAAAAAGAGCCGAATGAATCTAACGTTGTTGGATACATCAAGAGGATTTTTCCTTCAAGATATCGGCGAAAACCCCCGAACACTCATACCATACGAATTCATCCAAAATCCAAGATTCAAAATATATGTTTGGCTGAAAGATGAAGTTCTGCGAGCGAAACTCAAACGGTTCTTGAAAGAACACAAAAGCTATTACACGCCTACCTTGGGTATTGCAAACATGATAGCGAATTTTTCATACGAAAATGAGTATAAATTGGAAAAGGCAAATGATGACCTTGTTCACAGCATCGCAAGAATGGATAATGGTCATTTAGAAATCGAATCAGGTAAAAGATATATTATTGAAAAAATACCCATCTACATGAATAAAACGAGGATTGTGCAGGATTACGCTGAAGTCATCTATGAGGTAACAGGAAAACCCGTTAGAATGTCTAATGTGCTTTCTTATAAAGTTGGGCCTGACAATATTGTGTTCCTACAAGCTTAAGTCTCATCGAGATAAACTCTTGGTAAACCATCTTGAAGAGGTTGGCATACTATCGCAGAGAATCGTTAACTCTACAACCTTCGTGAATAAGACTACACTTGCTGAAGTGGCCTATTTAATAGGAATAACACACGACTTTGGTAAAGCAACAACCTACTTTCAAGACTTGCTGAACATGGGTTTAAGAACCCAAAACGCGAACCATGGATTATTGTCATCTTTGTTTTCATATCAAGTTATCAGAGAATACTTGTTCCAAAAAGGAAAATATAGCGAGGAATTCAAGTGGTTACCCGCATTAGCATGGGTCGTAGTGAAAAGGCATCATGGTAACATTCATAATCTGATCGGGGACGATAAATCCGAAGCAGCATCCTTGCGTGACATTGGCGAGCAGGCTATTGTGAAAAAGCAAATTGAAAACATTTTAGCAATGAACCGAGACGAGGTTCTCCTCATTTTCAATAAGCTATTGAAAGGAATTGATATTCTAAAATGCCTCGATGAAATCTACTATTGGGAAAATCTAACGAAAGAAATCCGTTCAATTCTAAGGGAAATAAGACGAGACGCACGAATGGAGAATTACCTGACGTTGTTGTTTCTTTATTCAGTTCTTGTGGATGTTGACAAAGTTAACGCTGCGGGCGTCAATTTGCCTGACCGAGTTACAGGCATCAAAGCAACTCTTGTTGATGATTACCGAAAGGAAGCTTTCATAAAAAGTTCTGAGATTATCGGAACTATTCGAGAACAAGCATATCAAGAGATTAGCGAATCGATTAGTACTATTGATCTCTGGAAAGATCGTCTTCTCTCGATAAATCTACCCACAGGAACAGGGAAAACTCTGACCAGTTTTTCATTCGCATTAAAATTGAGAGAAAGGGTTTCAGCAGAGATGGGCTTTGTACCTCGAATTATCTACTGCCTTCCATTTCTCAGCATAGTAGATCAGAACAGTGAAGTATTAAGCAAAGTCCTTCAAAGACAATTCAAAGAGATTCCTTCGAACGTATTTCTTAAGCATCATCATCTTTCGGATATCAGCTATACCGAACTAAATGATGCTGAATTACATCCTGCGGAAGAAACCAATAAAGCGTTGTTGCTGATAGAGGCATGGGACTCAGAAATCATAATTAGCACTTTCATGCAGTTCTTTCACAGCCTTGTTACAAATCAAAACAAAGCTGCCAGAAAGTTCCACAACATAGCAAACTCTGTAATCATATTAGACGAGGTTCAAGCCATTCCATCGAAATACTGGCTTTTGATAAACCGCGTATTACGAGATTTTACAGTTAAGTTTAACTCTTGGGTTATTTTGATGACCGCCACCCAACCTTTGATCTTTCAACCTAATGAAATGAGAGAGTTAACGCATGACAAGTATCACTATTTTAACTTATTGGATCGTGTCGATTTTCGAGTAGACTTGGACGGACAAAGCAAGGTGATTTATCAGACATTTGAACAATTTAAAGAACGGCTAAGAGACATCATTAAAAACAGCAAAAAAGACATAATGATAGTTGTTAATACAATTGGTTTATGCCAACAAATATATGAATTTTTAAAGAGTAACATCCCACAAATTTGTTCTTTAGGAGAAGGAATAGTGGATGAGGATGGTGTTTGTGTTTTTAACGAATTGGAGTTGTTTACTCTTTCAACGCATGTATTACCAAGAGATAGGCTTCGTAGAATTCAAAGAATAAAAGAAGATAAATGCAGAAAAGTGATTGTTGCAACTCAACTAGTCGAAGCAGGCGTTGATATCAGCACAGCGATAGTCTACCGAGATTTGGCACCTCTGGATTGTATTATTCAAGCTGCTGGAAGATGCAATAGAAACGGCGGTAAGGAAAAAGGGCTATTCATTATAGTGCCATTAAAAGACGAAACTGGTCGTCCTTTCCATCACTTTGTTTACGAAGATGAACTAATAGATGCAACTAAAAAAGTATTGAGCAAATTAGGAAACAAATTCTCAGAGCGTGATTTGGGAAAAGCAGTAGACAACTACTATTCATTGGTTCATCAACGAAGCAGCTTCCAAGAATCGGTGATGCTAATCCAATATTTAGAAAGATTAGACCTTTCTGAGTCAGAAAGATTCGCGCTTATCGAAAACAGTGAGGGAGAAATCTCTGTCTTTATCGAAAGGGACGAGGAAACTACTCGAATAAGAGAGGAGATTCAAAATATTCTAATGGAAGGCAAAAAATTCGATAAAAAAGCCAAACTTGCTGCGCTGAAAAGAGAAATAAATGAAAATACAATTAACATAAGATACTCATGGAAAATGAAAAAATTAGATAGGCTCCCTAATCTTTTCGGAGCAGAATTCAGATATGTTCCAAGAAATCGAGTGCAAGAATGGTACAAGCGCGATATAGGATTCTTAATTCCTGAATGTGAATAGATCAAAACATCGAACTGATTTCGGCTTGTCCTACGTTGCTGTTTTGTTTCAGCCAAGTTCGCGTGTTCTGCGTATCGTGCCAGCCTGTACGTGGTTTTGTTCCACGGAGTCTTTTTATCTTTCAATTCGAATGTTATGTAGCCTGTGAAGCCTTTGGCTCCTTTGTTCCCATAACTGCAACTCACGTTTGAAACTTATACTCACATATGCCATTTCCTTACGTATTTCCGCTCTTTATCCGTAGCCACATATGGCCATAAATCTGATTCATAAGTTTTCATAAGACTTTTTCAGTTGAACGCCACCCTTCTCATATGCAAACCATAGGTATGTGTATTCAATTCTGCTTTCAGACATCGCCCGCACGATAGCATCCCGTAGCTTATGCTGCGTATCATACTCCCTCAGCAATTGCTTAAGCATGTCCAGTTTTACGTCAGCAAACTTCAAAAGCGAAATAATATCAACCCTATCCTTCAACCCCTTCTCCGCATGCCACCTGTCCAGAGCAGCTTGAGCCTTCAACAAAAGCAAAACCTCAGGAAAAGCCACCTTGAAACCCTCAATCACCGAATACAATTTCCGCTAAAACACGTCTGAACATGGAACCACCAACTTACTCATAAAAGGCGTGTAAACATCAACCTCCACATCGCCCATCAAAGTCTCAAACTTCCGTAAACGAACATTACGCTTCAACGCATAGCCCCTCTGCGTCAACTCAGACTGCAACCTATAAAAGTTCTCTTGATCAATGTAAACATCAATATCACGACTCTTCAGCTTCCTAGTCCAAAAATACACTCCCCAACCGCCAATCAACACAAAATCCGCAAAACCCTTAAGCTCACCCAAAACCCGCCAAGACCTTTCAACAACCTCATCACGCCACATTCCAATCACACTCACCAAAGACTCAAACTTGGATAAGCTAAAGCAATATCTCGCAGAAAAGCCGAAGCCGCTGGGCCATCCGCCGAATATATGTCCACATAAAGCTGCGGAACACAAACAACACCCTTCTCGGAAGAATGAACAAGATGCTCATCGTCAGCACGCAAAACAAACACGTTCGGATTTACCCTGCGAATTTTGCTCTTCCTAAAACTAAACCATGGCTCAAAACTTTCGGTATCCGTTACATAAAAATACAAACGGTCATACTCAGCAGGTCTGCGCCCAGAAACGTTAAACCACCCAGAAAAACCGGTAATCAGCACGTCCGCCGGCAGACTTTTCTCCACTTCTGCAACTGGATCAAGCCGAAACGACCGCCAAACATCCTTACCCAAATCACGTTCAGCAGCCCACAAATTTAAAAGCCTAGCAGGCGACAACACTCTAACACCCTTTCGCGTGGCTTCCACAGCCATAGCCGCCTCAAGCTTTCTTACTGTCTTATTAACCAAACCAAGCGAAACCCCACACTTTGAGGCAATGTCTTCCTGGCGCACCAAAGAAACCTCACGTAGGCTACAAAGGAGCAGCTCACGGTAAATCCTCTCAAACTTCCGCAATTTCAAATCCCTCATTCTCAACAAATCAGTTTCACTTTTACAGAAAACGCATATATAAGATTTTCACCAAAAAGCGAAATATTACTCTGCAAACACCATCAAGTCCTCAAAGCCAATCTGACCACTCCGAACCCGCCAGTTCTATTCCCCCCAACATTAGCATACTCCGCAAACTTTGCCAACATAAACGTCACCTTGTTCCATTCACTTTCCCTATCCTTCATCTCATAAGTCACCCACCCAACAAGCCCTGTCGCCTTCTTCTTCCGCATAACCGCCAACCTCGTCCATAACTCGTACTCGCATACGCCCACATTCTTACCCAACCATTCCTTATACGCTACATACTCTTCCTTGCCAAACCGTCTACCGTCACTAAACAAATTCCAACCCCGCATCAAACTCGTAAACACCTTAACTGCGTCAGGAAACATCCAATGATAGCCACTACCCAAACTCGCAAAATACGTAGGCGCCTTAAACAAAAGCCTAAACCTGTCAACCGCCTCTGCTTCCTTCTCCAAATCCACATAACTCTTACAGTTAACGCTTAAGCTGGCAATACGGAAAACCGTGTCAAAAACCATCACGCTATTATGCTTCTGAAAATAATTAAGAATAAACGCGCTATACTCATCCTTCAAAAACCTAAAATGCACAAGGCAAGGAGCATGCGGATCCAACTCATAACCATTCTCAACACGGCTTCTGCTCTTGAACCGCAAAGGCGTAACGCTATAAGGCTTACGCGCATTCAACTCATGCAGCAAACCCGACGCAGCAGGATCAACCGTCCGCACAACATGCAACAACAAACCACGAGCCACATACCCCGTAAAAAACGGCAAAACCACAGGTTTCTCCGCATACATCTCCAAACCAATCTCAACAGGCAATCTCGCTCAACTCCCACTAATGGGATTACCAACACTAAATACAAAAAGACAGCAAGTTTAAAAACCTGCTTAAACCCAACCTACCGCCACAAAAACCCCACATATCCAAAACATAACCAAAGCAGCAAACGCATAAAAAACCAAAAAACCTACAGCCGCAGCTATACAATCATAAAACAAAGCAAAAATTCAAACAATCAACCAGCCCAAACACGCTTACAACACAAACCAAGCCATTATTTTTTCATTATCAGTTTCTTATGGCTGACATCTGACATTCTCAGCGTCTTCATTTCTATGCCTCCTTGATTTTTCTGCTTATGGGCCAACCCTTCTCATTTAGGATTCGCCGCACTTTCGGTATGTTCAGGGCGAAATCCACGTGGCGGCAGTCCTCTGTGCCGCAGTATTCGCATAGGACCTTGTCTGGTTTGAAGTAGACGTCTATGATGCGTCCTCTGGATGAGCCGTTTGTGATTGTGCGGTCGAGGATGCGTACGCCCTGCTCGCTTACGTTGAAGTGTTCAAGCGGCGACGGTTCTGATGTGGCGCCGAGGATTTTTAGTTCTGAGCATTTTTCGCGTACGGCGTCGGTTACGAAGTCTGCGAGGTTTTTGCACTCCATTTCCAGATGCGCCTTGATGTGTTCTTCGGTTAGGTTTATGCGTTCTCTTCGGAGGCTTATGCGCGCGCTGATGACATGAACATCCAAAACACATCAATTTAGATAGCAACCTATCCAAAACGCTTTCACATTAAGATTTTAACGGCTTCGGCGGGAAGCCTATACTCTTCAGGTTAGAGATGAAAGCCGAAAGGTATGTGCGCTTCTGACCCGCTGTTTTTCGATTGCAAGGAAGCGCTACCCCCTAATGCACCTGTGCGTTTAGCTTTTCACAATGCGACTTCGGTTGCGCACAGCCCGAATTCTTCTTGCAGCAGCATAAACAAGTAGCAACGTTACTGCGACGGCCGATGCAAGGACCACGTACACATAGCCGAGGCTGCTTTGCTCCACTTGCAACGTTAACTCGTTACTGCACGCAGTGTAATATCCTCTGTTCGGTAGCCATGAAACGGTTATGCGCCATTCACCTGGTTTACTCGGCGAAAAATCAAGGTTAAAGTCGCCTTTGGACGTGGTAATCGCTTCTTCAACATACGCGTTTCCGTTTGGCTCTGCAAACGTGGCCGTCAACGTTGCGTTCGGAATTGCAGGCGAAAGCTGCCCTTTCAAGGTCACTTTTTCGCCTGTAGCATATTTGAGTTTTGCTGCTTCAATCGTCAAGTGACTTTCAATGGCAGAATATTCAGCGAGGCAGTAAAGACTCCAGTCGTTGCATCCAACGTAAACTTTTCCCTCGTAAACCACGGGTGAAGACCAGCTGTTCGACTCTGTCGTGAACTGTGAGAGTTTGCTTCCGTCAGACGCGTTTAGCACAAAAATGGAACGCTGGTCTGTTACAACGTAAAGTTTGCCTCCGGCAAACGTTGGTGACACGTAGAGTTCTTCGCCGAGGTAGGTTTCCCAAACAGTGTGTCCTGTAGCTGCGTCAACGCACACTATGGAAAATTTGTCGATCAAGAAGAGTTTTCCGTCTTCATATACGGGTGAACAGATTATGAATTCAGTTGCGGATGGGTCGCTACGCGTCCATGTAACGTTGCCTGTTTCCGCGTTAAGCCCATAATATGCTCGTGTGTTCGAAGATGTAAAAACCATATTTCCCGCCACAACAGGCGAGGCGTGCATGTCAATGCCTCCGGTGAAGGGAACATAATATGGCAATGTCGCTTTCCAAACTACGTCTCCGTTTTTTACGTCAAGCTTGTACAAGGCGCCTGCATCTGGCTCTTGCGAAGAGACATACAATGCACCTTCGGCGACAGCAGGCGAAGATGTGATTGGTCCGTTAGTCTTGAATTTCCAAAGTGTCTGCCCTTGGTACGCGTCGAAACAGTACACGTCGCCGGACAATGCGCCGACATAGACTTTTCCATCGGCAACCGTCGGCGATGACCGCAATTGTACAGCGGCGGAAAAATCAACAGGAACTTTCCCGCCAGCGTATGCAGACCACACTATACTGCCGTTGAACGCGTCGAGTGCATAGATGTTTCCATCGTCTGTGCCTGTGTACACTCGACCGTAAGCCACGGCTGGCGAAGATTTGACAGAGCTTTCCGTCTTGTGTTTCCAGAGAAGCACACCGTTTCTTGCGTTCAATGCGTAAATGTTTCCGTCCTGCGACCCGAAATAGGCATTTCCGTAAGCAATACTCGGCGAGGAAACGACGGCTCCGTCTGTTTTGAACTTCCACAACAGAGTCAGGTTAGCTGGACCAGACTGGTCTGCTCCTGAATGCGCTGCATCATGACGCCACATAGGCCAGTCTGTTGTGCCGAAAGCCCAAACTTGATGAAGTGTCGAGTATTCGCCGCCAGACATGGAATCAACAGCGGTTGTAACGCTGCCCGGGACCATATACAACTTTCCATACGCGATGGCTACGGATTCGCGTGGTGCAAAAGCCTCGAGAGGCAGCTTCCAGAATAGCTTTCCAGTGAAAGCGTCGAGGCATGCAAACTCGGAGGCGCCTGGCTTGCCCGTGTACGTTGCTTCTTGCCCTGTTGTAGCGTAGACTTTTCCGTCAGCAACCGTTGGCATTCCAGGAAACATCAGTGCACCTGGGCCTTCATATTTCCAGACTAGTTTACCTGTCTCCATATTAACCGCATACAAAAAGCCATCTTTATTCAGCATGTAAACCATGCCATACGCTATGGCAGGGCTAACGCAGAAATATCCATCTGGAGTTCCAGGCGTGAACGCCCATAAGACTGTTCCCGTGCTAGCGTTGAAGCAGTAAAGCGTATTGTCATGTGAACCTGCTCTTATGAATCTGCCGTCTGAGTATGCGCCGGAAAACAGCATAGCACTCTTCGTCGGCGTATCCCACAGGACTCTTCCAGTTCTGGCATCAAGCGCAAGTTGTCGGGGTTCGTACGAACCTGGAAAAACCATGCCACCACCGTATTGGACGCCTGAGCCTGCGGAGCTACCGCCAGGCACGAAAGTTGACCAAGCAAGCTTTGGCAGTTTATCCGGGTCTGAAAAATCCCAGGCTTGCACGTACGACTTGACCTTTACATAGAACATTTTCTCGTAAGGACTGTAAACGCCAGGCGCGAAAAGCGGTGCGGGGTCCGAAGAAAAATCACTGCTTGTCCACAGAAGCCGCCCTGTTTCAGGGTCAAAGCAGCTGCTGCCGACAACCATATGTTTCTCGTCAATTTTGTAAACCGTAGGCCACGGACCAGGCGAAGGCACTGTGGTGTTCCAGATGGTTTCGCCTGTTTCTCCATCTAAGGCATAAACCTGCGTCATTGTTGTGACGAAAATTTTGTCATTAAAGGCTGAAATGTAACTTTGAATTCCAGGGATTTCTGCTTTCCATAGCACGTCAGGTGCTTCAGGGGCAGGCCCTGCGGAAAACCGCGTAAATTCTGGATCACCGCAAAACTGTGGCCACTCATATGCAGATAACGCGATCCTATCATCGAAAACATTCGTGGACGTGCTTAACAGCGTTGTACCACTTTGAGCTACGCCGAGAATCACCGCTGAAGCAAAGATCGCGATCGCAACAGAAAGAATTGCAGCAGTTCGAGCTTTCGCCATATGTTCCATCCCAAACTCGCATAGGTAAACACAAAGCCAAAGTTACTGTATACCTTACAGATCACTAAGCCCGGCACCACACTATAAACTTTTTCAGGAAATTATGACTTGAGCTGCTGCTTGTCCTATGCGTTGACACGCTTTTGGGAAAAGCCATAAAAGCCGACGCGCGTAAATGGATAGGCAAGTTGAAGCAGCATGAATAAAGTTTATGCTCTTGGCTTCGCAGTTTTTCTATGCCTTACTTTTAGTGCTGTCGGATCTGCTCAGACACGAACGCCTGGTGTTCAGCCAGGTGATTATTTCACTTATAACATTTTTGCGACATGGAGCTCAAGCAATCCAAACGCTACAGTGCCATCCGCCTTTAACGAGTTCAACAATACAGCATGGTACAAAGTATCGATCACAGCCGTCATCGACTCCAATGTAACATCGACTGACATATGGCACTTCAAAAACGGCACCGAAATTCCAAAACTCGTAGTTCAGGACATAGAGTCTGGAACCATGTACTACATGAACGGTTTTGGCGGCATAGTAGGCGCCGACCTCAACGTAGGTGACCTGTTGCATCCATCAGGAACAGATAACCTCATAGTGAACGAAACTGTCAGTCATAGCTACGCTGGGGGACGCAGAGACACAAACATCGTTGACGTGACCTACCCACTGATGGATTCCTCCAATAACACGATAGGCAGCGAAAGAGTAACTTACTATCTTGACAAATCCGTCGGTGTACTCGTTGAAATGCACGATGAAATCCAATACGTAAACCCTGAAGAAAAAGGCGCCATTACATGGACCCTCAAAGAAACAAATCGCTGGGTCGTATCAGCCCACGAGCTAAGCCTGCCACTGCCATTGCCAATACTGTTAGTTATAATAGCCGCTATAATCGCTGTGATTGCGTTTGCTTTCTTCTTCAAACATCGCAGAACGCGCAAAAAGAGAAGATGATAGGCGCACATGTTCCGTTTGCCTACCTTTTTCCCGTCTCAAGTTTCAGGTGAAAACCATTAAAAGTTTTGTAAGCGGAAACTTCACGTGTTCACGCTTTGAGCAACCTGCTCGAAATAGCAAGTCGTTAAAGTTGACAGTAAAGCATAAACATGAGACGTTTATCTTTAGGAGCTGACTGGTGTAGCCAAATGGAAGATGCTTTGAAAAAACTGGACGCCTTCTTCAATCCAGCGTCAGTAGCGGTTGTCGGGGCTACGAATAAACCGGGCAAAGCTGGAAATGTTATTTTCAGAAATTTTGCCGAAAACAAACGAAGAGGCATTTTCAAGAGCGAACTTTATCCAATAAACCTGAATGAAGAATCGATAATGGGTTTCAAATGTTTTCCGTCCATCTCACAGGTTCCAAACAGTTTAGACCTCGTAGTCGTAGTTGTCCCTGCAAGCGCCGTGCCAAGCGTGATGAAGGAGGCTGCAGCCAAAAAAGTCAAGGCCGCCGCCATAATAAGCGCAGGTTTCAAGGAAATCGGCAACGTCGAGCTTGAAGCCCAAATAGTTAAAACCGCACGTGAAGCTGGGATCCGTGTACTTGGACCAAACTGTCTCGGCGTTTACTATTCGAAAACAGGCGTGGACATGCTGTTTCTTCCAGAAACTAAAGTCCTGACAGCCGGCGAGGAAGTTGTTGCAACACCAAGACCGCTTTCGGGAAACCTTGCCATAGTAACACAAAGCGGCGCCTTCGGCGCGGCAGCGCTTGACTACTTGGCTGGGCGTCAGATAGGCATCAGTAAGTTCGTAAGCTTCGGAAACAAAAGCGACGTAGATGAGTCTGAAATGCTGGATTACATGTTGCACGACAGAGAAACAAGAGTCATCCTACTCTACATGGAAGACGTAAAAAATGGCCGTGAATTTATGAGAATAGCCCAGAAAGTAACGTTGAAGAAACCTATTGTCGTTCTCAAAGCTGGAAGAAGCGCTTCAGGCGCAAGAGCCGCAGCTTCCCATACAGGTGCAATCGCAGGCTCAGATAGAGTGTACGATGCCGCCTTTAAACAGTGTGGCGTAATAAGAGCTAAAGACATGGAGGAATTCTTTGACGCGGGAAAAGCCTTGGCGATGCAGCCGCCTGCATTAGGAAGAAACATTGGCATAATCACAGATGCTGGTGGACCAGGCATAATGGCTGTTGATGAATGCGAAAGCAACGGACTGACCGTTGAGCGTTTCTCAGACGAAACCGTGCAGAAGTTTCAAAAACTGAAGGACAACGGTGTACTGCCAAAGTTTGCTGCAACCACAAACCCCGTAGACTTGACAGGTTCAGTCACAGATGAAATGTTCGAGATCGCCGCGGACATAGTTTTCCAAGCCGAAGAAGTCCACGGCATAATCCTTCTCGGATTGCATCATCTCCCAGCGCTTCAAGAGCGATACATAGATGGAGTGGCCAAAATCGTTAGCAGATACTCAAAACCGATTGTTATGTGCGACATAGGCGAGACAGAAATGGCTCTGTATACACGTTTCCGCTTCGACAAGCTTGGGATACCTGCTTATGGCTCCCCAGAGGACGCTGCAAGAGCTATGAAAGCGCTCGTAAGCTACGGGGAGCATCTTAAGAAACATGGCGTTGCAGAGAAATATATCGCAGAATTCGTAAAGAAATCGCGGACGCAGACATACACTAAACAATTACAGTGAATGAAACTTCGTCTCCATCCTTCAAACCAAACTTCTTTCGAAGATTAACAGGCGCCAAGATTTCCAAGACATCTACGGGATAGCCTTCCGTTAGAGGAAGAATCACTGCACATTTAAGCCGTCCAAAAAAAGCGTGGATAAGTAACCCGCTGCAGTAACCCACTTCAGGCTCAATCTTAACCGTGGCATAGACAACAAGAGTTTTCCGCAGTTCAACGCTTTGTCCTGTAAGCCTAACGTTTAATGTTCCTGGATACGGTGCGAAGCCTGCTTTTTCCTCAACCTGTTTCCTAACCCAGGGAAGCGATACGTACCTTTCACCTTTTTGTTCTCCCGAAAAGACTCTCCCACTCAACCTCAACAAACGCAAAAGAATCCCTGCGCGTGAAGGCACGACCGAGTTAGCCGCAAAAGCGGCAGTGTTAAGCTTGTTCTCTAAGCCACTGCGCTACTCTTTTCAGTAAACTGTTGGATGATACGTCGATTACTGGCACAATCATTTTTTCTTTTGTCTCAATGGTCAACTCATACTTGGGCATACGCGCATAGCCAAGGAATGTCCAGTAGACTCTACCGTTCTCAACAAGCGCCTTTGCAACTGCAGATGTTGTAGCGGGAAGTGGAAAGTATAGAAAGACTATTCCTTCAGCCCAATAAAGTGCCGCCAGCTTTCCGCCAGCTATAACCGACGCAAAACGCGCAATTTCTTCAGGCGAAGAAAAGGTCGTTTTCTCCATCACTACAATCTCTTTGAACGGCTCATATTTTATCGTAACTTTGTTTTCATCCATAGATGTATCCTCAGCAGATGAAACTATCCAACTGCTCCATTTTAACATTATGGGCAGAAGAATTCAAGCACGGCTTTTTGGGCAAGGCTTGAAGTCAGACTTGCAAATGCCCTAAGCGGCATGCTGCGGGCAAGTTTTCCTATGCAACGGTTTGGCGCCGTGTATTTGCAATAAGCATCAAAAAATCGCTTGTCATCCTTAACTCCGATTCTGCATTAGCCGCCTGCATGCACATCAGCGCCGAGCTTTTTCCATCAGTCTACAACCTCAGTTTTGCTCCGAACACTCGACGAAACGCTTGTTGAAGATGTTTTTAGAAAAAGTTATAGCATAGGCACCGCATTAAGCCTTGTCATACACTTAAAGGCGGTCAAACAAGTTGACGGAGATCCGAGTTGCACTGGTAGGTGTTGGTAACAGCGCTTCTGCCCTCGTTCAGGGTACACAATACTACAAAAACGCTGCAGAGGGAAGCACGGTTCCCGGGTTGATGCATGTAAACTTCGGCGGGTACCATATAAGAGACATAAAATTCGTCGCCGCCTTTGAAGTTAACAAGAACAAAATCGGAAAGGACTTGTCTGAAGCGATTTTCACAGAGCCGAACTGTTGCGCGCGTTTCGCAGAGGTGCCGCCGTTAGGCGTCAAAGTGTCTCGCGGTCCAATTTTAGACGGCGTTGCTGAACACATGCAAAAAGTCTTCAATGTTTACGATGAAAATAGTGAAAACTGCGACGACGTCGTCAAAGTATTGAAAGACTCTCAAGCACAAGTTCTGGTTAACTATTTACCTGTTGGAAGTCATGACGCAACCCGTTTCTACGCACAGGCAGCCATCGACGCAGGCTGCGCCTTCGTGAATTGCATGCCTGAATTCATAGCCTCAGACACAGCGTGGAGCCAAAAATTCGAGTCTGCAGGATTGCCGGTCCTAGGCGACGACATCAAAAGCCAACTCGGCGCAACTATACTACACAGGAACATCGTACGTTTATGCATTGACAGAGGCGTCATAGTTGACGAAACTTACCAGTTGAACCTTGGTGGAGACACCGACTTCCTGAACATGACAGTTGAGGAAAGGCTAAAAACTAAACGCATCAGTAAAACCGAAGCAGTAACAAGCCTCGTTCCATACGAGTTGCCAACGCGTATCGGGCCATCAGACTACGTACCTTTCCTAAAAAATAAGAAAATATGCTACATCACATTGAAGGGAAGAAAATTCGGTGACCGACCAATTACAATCAATGTGAAACTTGAGGTTGAAGATTCGCCGAACAGCGCAGGCGTGGTTATCGACCTAATACGCGCCGCCAAAATCGCTTTGGACAGAAAAATCGCCGGCGCCCTGATTAGCATGTGCTCGTACGCTTTTAAGCATCCGCCGGTCCAAGTGCCTGACTCAACCGCCAGACAATGGGTTGAAGAGTATATCACAGGCTTGAGGGAACGTTAACCACAAACTTTTGCAAACATTCATCAAAACTTTTATGGGTAAGAACCACGAATATTTCCAAAAACAAAAGGCTGATTTATATGGTGAAAGTAAACGGATACGAAGTTCCAGAAGGACTCTATTACTCAAAAGAGTTTGCATGGATAAAACTTGAAGGCGAAAAAGTTCGCATGGGCATCACAGACTATGCCCAGAAGCAACTGCGCGAAATCGTTTACGCGGAGCTACCTTCCAAAGGAGCGCAAGTGAAGCAAAACGAGCCTTATGGTACGGTAGAATCAGTTAAAGCTGTCTCAGACCTTGTATCCGCCGTCACAGGCACAGTTGAAGAAGTAAACGAAGAAGTTCAGTCGAAACCCGAAATCTTAAACGAAGACCCGTACGAAAAAGGCTGGCTCGTCGTCGTGAAGCCCTCAAACCTGCAGGGAGAACTTCCAAACCTTATGGACTTCGAAAGAGCCGTTGAATGGCACAAAAGCCAAGTCAAATGAAGGCGAAGCCATGGCTAGACGTATTCTCGTAATAGGAGCGCATGCTGCGGGTGTAGAAGCAGCCTCTGCTGCCCGAAAGAAGGACCGCACATGCGAAATAACGCTTATAACAAACGAGAAGCACGCAGGCTATTCCCGTTGCGGTCTCCCATTCGTATTGGGCGGAGAGATTCCGTCATTCAACAACCTAATCGTGTATCCTCAAGCATACTTTCAAATGATGAAGCTAAACCTGAAGAACGAAACCACAGTAACAAGCATAAACACAAAAGATAAAACAGTCACAACAACCAACAAGACAGGCGCTGCTGAAACTCTACAATACGACAGCCTAATAATAGCCACGGGCGCAGACCCGTTCATGCCTCCGATAAGAGGTCGCGAAAAAAGAGGCATACACTCACTTCGCACAATAGAAGACGGTGAGGAAATCGACGCTGCTGTGAAAACAGGCGCCAAGTCCGCGGTGATAATGGGTGCAGGGCTGATCGGGCTTGAAGCAGCTGTCGCGTTAACCATGCGCGGGATGAAAGTGACAGTCGTCGAAATGTTACCGCAGATTCTCCCCGCCATGCTCGACTCTGACATGGCACGGCAGGTCCAGGAGATGCTTGAACAAAGAGGAATCACGATTTTAACAGGGAAAGCTGTTGAAGAATTTACTGGCGGAGACAGAGTCACAGGGGTAATCGCAGGTGGAGAACAAATAAACGCTGACCTATTCATCAGCGCATTCGGTGTTCGAGCAAACACTAAGCTCGCGGTAGACGCAGGAATACCTCTTGGTGAAACCAAAGCCATAAAGACGAATGGACGAATGGAAACCGCCATCCCAGACATCTATGCCGTAGGCGACTGCGCTGAAGCACCAAACATGATTACCTGCAAACCTGTATGCCCACAACTAGGCACTGTTGCTGTTAGACAGGGAAAAGTTGCGGGAATAAACGCAGCTGGCGGGTACGCGCTCTTCACAGGCGTAATCGCGTCGGCCGTTACGAAACTCTTCGACTTAGAAGTAGGTGTTACAGGGCTCACCGAAACAGCCGCGCAAAAAGCTCGAATCGAAGCAATCACAGGCACGATAAGCTCTAAAACCCACGCGGAATACTACCCGAACGCGCTTCCACTAAAAGTTAAACTTGTCGTCGAAAAAGAAACTCAACGCATAATTGGCGCGCAGATAATCGGCGGAAAAGAAGTAACCCAACGTGTAAACGCGATTTCGTTCGCAATACAAAAGCAGATGACAGTTAGAGAACTCGCAAAAGCGGATACAGCCTATGCCCCACCTCTCAATGAAACATGGGAGCCCATGGTTATAGCTGCTGAAATGGTGTTAATGAAGCTAAGATAAGCCTTCATTTTTTTCTTCTATGTAGATAAATTAATTAGGATAAACTTCTTGATCACTTCGAAAGACAACGGTGACTTAAAATGGCAATAAAAGTAGCGATCAACGGTTTTGGACGAATCGGCAGACTTCTTTACCGAGCTGCAATTGAAAGAAAAGCTAAGATCGACTTTGTGGCCATTAACGACGTTGCAGACGCTAAGACACTTGCGCACTTGCTGAAGTACGACTCCGTGCATGGCAGGTTTAACGGTGAAGTAAAAGCTGAAGGCGACAAAATAATCGTCAATGGCAAAGAACTTAAAGTTCTCATGCAGAAAGACCCTGCGCTCTTGCCATGGAAGGATATGGGTGTCTATCTCGCCGTGGAATCTACAGGCTTATTTACAGATCGTGAAGCTGCGTCGAAGCATCTGCAGGCCGGTGCCAAAAAAGTTCTCATTTCAGCCCCAGCTACAAACCCCGACATAACTATAGTGATCGGCGTTAATGAGAAACAGTATGACCCAGAAAAACACAGCATTCTCTCGAATGCTTCATGCACAACTAACTGCGTTGCTCCAGTTGCAAAAGTGTTACACGAAAACTTTGGCTTGAAAACCGCTTTGATGACAACTGCGCATGCGTACACTAATGACCAGCGGATTCAAGACTTAATTCATAAAGACCTAAGACGTGCAAGAGCAGGAGCGTTGAACATAATCCCAACAACCACTGGAGCCGCAAAAGCTGCTGGTCTCGTATTGCCAGAACTGAAAGGACGCATGGACGGCATATCCCTGCGGGTTCCTGTTCCAAACGTTTCAATCGTCGACTTGACAGCTGTGCTTGAGAAAAAGGCAACTAAGGAAGAAATAAACGCGGCTTTCAAGAAGGCGGCTGAAGGACCGTTAAAGGGAATACTAGCCTACACGGAAGATCCAATAGTTTCCACAGACCTTAACCACACATCCTACTCCGCAACGGTTGACGGACTCTGCACGATGGTCGGCGCAGAAAACATGGTGAAAGTCTTTGCTTGGTACGACAATGAATGGGGCTTCTCCTGCCGAATGGTTGAGCTGATAGAACTAATAGGCAAAAAAGCAGGGCTTTAAGGAACCTAACCTTTAAAAACCCCCTCCCTTTTTTCTTTTCTGAGGCTGCAAAGGTATGGTAAAGTATCTAACCCTAGACGATGTAGACGTGAAGGACAAAGTAGTTCTTGTAAGAGTGGACTTCAACTCCCCCGTGGACCCACAGACGAAAAAAGTGCTTGAAGACGTCAGAATCAAAGCACACGGCGAATCCACAATAAAAGAGCTTTCCGAAAAAGGCGCAAAAGTCGTTATACTCGCGCATCAAGGCAGAAAGGGCGACCCAGACTTCATCCCGCTCAAGCAACACGCTGAACTCTTGTCTAAAATACTTAACAAGCCAGTGCAATACGTCGACGACGTATACGGCGAAAAAGCACAGAAAGCAATAAAGAGCCTGAAAAGCGGCGAGATCCTAGTCTTGGAAAACGTTCGAACCTTTGCCGGCGAAACAAAAGAGGGCACAGCGGCTGACCACGCGAAGACAGAGCTTGTTCAGAACTTAGCTCCACTGGCCGACCTCTTCGTCAATGACGCTTTCGCAGCGGCTCACCGCGCACACGCTTCCATAATTGGCTTCACGGCAAAGCTTCCAAGCGTTGCAGGACGAATTATGGAGAGAGAATTGAAATCCCTAAGTCGGATCCTGGAAAAACCTGAAAAGCCATGCTTGTTTATCCTTGGAGGTGCAAAAGCAGACGACTCGCTTGAAATCTCAAAATACGTCCTGAATAACAACATAGCCGACTACGTACTGACAGGCGGAGTGGTTTCCCAAGTTTTCCTCGTTGCAAAAGGATACAACCTCGGTAAGAAAAACATGGAATTCCTCGAGAAAAAAGAGCTTATGCCACTTGTTCCAGGAATAAAAGAACTAATGGAAAAATACCCTGAGAAAATAGTAAATCCGGATGATGTCGCCATCGAAGTTGACGGCAAAAGGAAAGAAATCTCCGTGAACGAGCTACCTACAGAATACCCGATATTCGACATTGGCAGCAAAACAATTAAAAACTACAGTAAATTGATAAAAAACGCGAAATCCATAGTTTTCAGTGGACCACTGGGCGTATACGAAAACAAGGAATTTGCTGTTGGTACAAAAAAGGTCTTTGCAGAAATCGCGAAATCAAAAGCTTTCTCTCTTGCAGGAGGCGGCCACACAATCTCTGCTTTGGAAGAATTCAAGTTGTCAAATAAAATTTCCTATGTGAGCACAGCAGGCGGTGCCTTGATCGAGTTTCTCATGGGCAAAAAACTGCCAGGCGTCGCTGCGCTTGAAGCCGCGGCTCAAAAAAAGGCTTAAGCCTCGCTTAAACCTTTTTTTCTTTTAGCCGATGAAGCGTGTATCCGCTTAGTTTTTCAGTTTCTGCGCGTAAACGGCAAATTAGAAATACGCCTACGGGCTTGATTAAGACAGGGTGATGCTAATCTGACTGACATAGTTTTCATTTTCGAAGTTCACCAGCCGTATAGGATCGGGCGAAGTTTTTTCTGGCATGATAAACTTTTCAAGCGTTTATCTAAGAAGGAACTTTTCAGCTACTATTTCGGCGATGAAGCTAACAGGGAAATCTTTGAAAGAGCTGCCTCCAAATGCTATTACCCGTCGAACCAGATTCTGCTAGAACTTATAGACCAACATAAGAAAGAGAAGAAACCAGTTAAGGTTTCCTTTAGCTTGTCTGGCGTTTTTTTAGAGCAGTGTGAAGCCTTTGACAAAGACGTGCTCGAATCCTTCAAACAACTTGCCAAGACAGGCTGCGTGGAATTTCTGAATCAAACTTACTATCATTCAATTGCCAGTCTATATCCTGAAAAAGACGAGTTTATCGAACAAATAAAGCTTCACAAACAAGCGGTTGAGGGTCTTTTAGGCACCGAGCTCAAAGTTTTCGAGAACACTGAATTACTCTACAATAATGCGGTGGCAAGAGTCGCAGAGGAACTCGGCTACAAAGGAATATACACTGAAGGCATAGAACGCATATTGAAGGAAAAATCCCCAAATTTCGTTTACACGCCAAAGGGCTGCAGCAGGATAAGGCTGTTACTTCGAAACTACAAGTTAACCGACGACATAGGCTTTCGCTTCTCTGCTCGCTGGTGGAGCGAGTGGCCACTTACAGCGGAGAAGTACGCGTGTTGGCTTGCCATGACAGGCGGTCAATGCATAAGCATCTTTCCAGACTATGAAACCTTTGGTGAACATCACTGGCCTGAAACGGGGATACATGAATTTCTAAAACATTTGCCAGACAAGATACTCGAACATGAAAACCTTCGGATGGCAACACCTTCAGAAGTGATTGATTCGCATAAGCCGGTCGGCGAAGTTGACGTCCCAGAAACAAGCGGAACCATTTCATGGGCAGACATACAGCGCGACTCAAGCGGCTGGCTAGGCAATGCAATGCAGTGGGCATACTACAAAACGCTGTTGCGGTTGAAACCTCTGGTTGAAGAAGCTGAGGATAAAGAGTTGCTTCGGTTATGGCGCTGTTTTCAGACCAGCGACCACCTATACTATATGTTCACGGCGGGGGGCGGCCCAGGCGAAGTTCACTCATACTTCAGCCCTTATGAGTCGCCGGCAGATGCCTTCGTCGTGGCTCACTCAGCGCTTCTCGACTTCGAAAGTAGAGTCCGAAACGCAGTGTTAACGGCGAATGAACCTTTTCTTTTTTACAAAGGCGTAGGCGAAAACAGCTTCACGGGTATCATGGCATGGAGCTTAAAGGGCTTCGCAAAGGCCGTCAAGACTGTAGATGTTACAGCGCTAGACTTTCACAATACGCGGGGCGACTTCGAAATGTGGGCGCAGAACTCTTTGAGAGACAAGCTACTTGCGCAAAAGCTTGCTCAGGCGCGTGTTAAACGGTTGAAAGGTGAACGCTTAAGGAGTTTTCTTGCAGAAGTAACCGAGAAGCATTTGGCTGAAGTGACGCGAAGATGGTAGCCTAAGCGGTCTGCAACGGGTTCGCGAATGCGTTTATAAGCATAATCAACCATAGTTACTGTTGCCTGTTAGGGGCGTCTTGCTTGAGGGAAGATTTGCCATTTCCAGAAAAAGTCCTGCAAATACTGCATAATCTTTGCGCAACTGCTCCTGACCTTGCGAGAAGAAGCGAGGATGTAGCGCGCATTCTACAGACAAATACGGGTGAAGTTGAAAGCATCCTTGACAAATACAAAAGTGAAGGTTTTGCTGAAAGCTTCGCAGATAACGAGGGAAAAAAACGATACTATCTAAACGGCCGAGGAATAATCAAAGTCTGCTCGCTTTTCACGTAGTGGCAAACAATGCATGTATTAATATTCTCGTGGGAGTATCCGCCACGTATAGTCGGAAAACTTGCAACGTATGTGCACGAGCTGGCCACTCAGCTGTCGCGCCACAAAATTAGCGTCCATGTTATTACATATCACGAGTTCATGACGGGCGTGAACGAAGATTCAGGGATAAAAACTGTTAGGGTAACAAATCCCGTGCGGACGCACACAGGTGTCTTAACGTGGGTTCTAACTCTTAATCAAGAAGTTGAAAGGGCAGCAGCCAATGTTTATTATGAAAAAAACCGAAAAATAGACTTAATAGACGTGCACGACTGGCATTTTATCCCCGCCGCCGTCACGTTAAAAGCTGCTTTGAATGTACCATTTATCTATTCTGTCGAAAGCCTCGAAGACCATCGGTCGCACTTTGCAAACCAGCCCTTCAATATGGCCATAAAAAGCATCGAATGGCTCGGCATGTACGAAGCTGCGTTAATAACAGTGAAGTCTGACTGGATGAAAGAAGAGGCCGCTAGGTTATACAATGCTCCAAAACAAAAAATCGCAGTAATTTCGCCTGAATCGCCTTCATGGATTGCCAATATTCTCAACACGTATACACGCGTAACAGGAGGGGCATAAAGGTGCGAGCCCCAAGGATCATGATGCTAACTTGGGAGTTTCCGCCGAGAGTTATAGGCGGCATCTCTCCGCACGTTTACTTTCTTTCAAAAAGTCTATCCAAAAACGGTGCTGAAGTTTACGTAGTAACATGCGATTTCCCAGGCGCGCCATCACACGAAATCGTAGATGGTGTCAAAGTCTACAGGATAGATTCGTACAAAAACCCGTCACCGGATTTCGCCTCGTGGGTTTACTTGATGAACATCAACATGCAGAAAGAAGCAGCTCATTTAGCAAATGAGCTTGGCGGCATCGACGTTTTTCACGCGCATGATTGGCTAGTGGCTACGGCGGGCATCGGTTTAAAACACGTGTTCAGAAAACCGCTTATAGTCACCATGCACTCAACAGAGATAGGGCGACGCGACGGTCTTCACACGGCAACTGAACACATGATCCATGAAACAGAAGCTTGGCTCACATACGAAGCTTGGAAAGTGATTTGCTGTAGCAACTACATGACTTCACATGTGAGGTGGGCCTTTGGTCTTCCGAATGATAAACTGGTGATGGTGCCTAACGGTGTAAACACCGAGATGTATGACAAGATAAACCAAAGTGGGCTTTCAGAGTTTAGGCGTAAATACGCTTTGCCCGAAGAAAAAATCGTTCTCTTTGTCGGACGCCTTGTGTACGAGAAGGGCGTTCACGTACTAGTCAATGCTATACCAAGAATCATAGATAAAGTGAACGCGAAATTCGTGATCGTTGGTAATGGCTACATGAAAGATCAACTGCTTAGCATCGTCAAAAGTATGGGACTTGAACACAAAGTGCTGTTCGCAGGATTCTTAGATGAGGCAGACTTGGTAAAACTTCAAAAATGCGCCGATGTATCAGTTGTCCCATCGCTTTTCGAACCATTTGGTATAGTCGCTCTCGAAGCAATGGCCGCGCAGAGTCCAGTTGTAGTTTCAGACACGGGCGGCTTGTCAGAAATCGTTGACCATGACCTGACAGGTGTAAAGGTTTACCCGAACAATCCAGACTCGCTCGCATGGGGAATCACTCGTGTGCTACTCGACTCGAACTACAGTACTTCGCTTAGGATTAACGCCTACAAAAAAGTTCGAGAAAAATACAACTGGGACAGAATCGCCGTAGAAACAATGAAAGTTTACGAAGAAGTAATAGCGCAGTACTCGAAGAGTTTCTGGGCTTGACAGTATACTAGTTATTCTATTATATCTGCACTCACACATGACCTATGACCCTTACGTTTTCAACTTCTACCCATGGCGCAACCAACTGACCGACTTGCCTACAATTATTTGCTATACCAATAATGTTTTTCAGCAACTCAAACACATTGCCGGACAACATGACGCCTCTAGTCGAATGCACTATTTCTCCATGTCTTATTTGCCATGCCGGCGTAGCCACAACCGAAAAATCCCCATTAACTGGATTGCTACTGTGGGCTCCCTGTAAATAGTAAACAAGCAACCCATCATCCACTTCGCTAATCATTTGGTCAGGCGTGCAGTTTCCAGGCTGCACACAAAAGTTTGTCACTTCAATCGCCGGCGTCGACATATACCCTGACCTAGAAGCGTTTCCCGTACTTTCACGGTTCTCTTTTCTTGCAGTGTAGTTATCATATAAGAAATCGCGTAAGATTCCTTTTTCAATAATAGTTGTTTTCTGATGCGGCACACCCTCTGCGTCGAAAACTGCGCTTCTCAAACCGCCTTCAAGCAGTCCATGATCGAGAAATGTGACTTTTTCTGAGGCGACAATCTCTCCCTTTTTGCCTTTTAAAGGCGACTGTTCTCTCTGGACGCTGTCTGCCTTCAAAGCATTGAAAAATGTGTAGTAAAGCAATTCTTGAAGTGCAAATTGCGAGATAATGAGCTTTCCATTTTTCGTTTCCACTTTCTTGTTCTGCAGCGCTGACAAAGCAACCTTGGCAGCTTCCTTACCTACCCATGCCGGGTTTACAGCATAGAGTCTTTCTCCACTAAACTCGAAGCAAACCGGTGTCACGTTGTTCCCATCTTTTGCTATGGTTGCAACACTGCACTCGGCAACTGTTCCCTTATCAAAACAAGATACTCCATTAGAGTTGTAAACAGCCGTTGCAGCGTAAGCGGCACCTATGCCTCCCTCAACGGGCAAAACACGTTTATCAACGTTTATGGCTGCCTCCAGCATTAATAAAGCGTCTTTCATAAGGGCTTCAGGCTTTAACTCGGGAATTCTCGGGTCATATGTTTTTTCTACCTGACTGTATGCTCCTGTCCCAGGGAGTTCATGCCATTCTGGGTCAGGTTTATTCGCTTTTGCTGCACACAGGGCTTTTGAAACAACTTCGGCTGCGCTAGCTTCTTCCATTATGTTTGTGTAGGCAAATCCTATACGTTTGTCAAGGATTACTCTTACACCTATGCCGTTATCTATGACTTTACTGCTTTTGGTAACCTGCCCCCTTTCAATTCCAATGTTCGTTCCTTCTCCAACGTAAACATAGGCTTCTGCTTCCGAAGCACCACTCCGTAAAGCTTTGTCGACAGCTTTCTCAGCTAGACTTAACATAGCTTCTTTATTTGGAGCTTCCACCTACAAGCATCTCCTTAACTCGAATATGCGGTCCTCCATCACAGACGAATGCCGTTTGCCCTTTTCCACATCTCCCAGGCGACAACTCGAAGTCTCGACCAACAGCTTCCACTTTGAAGAGTGTTTCAAGCGTGTTACCGCTTATAGACGCGTAACGGACAGGTTTTCCAAGTTTGCCCTTCACAATTTCGTATCCTTCTTGGATCCCCACTTGAAAGGTTCCGTCCAAATTTGCCTGTCCACCGATAAAAGTTTTAAAATAGTACCCCTGCTTCACTTCCTCAAGAAGCTCTTCCAACGAACAATCACGCGGTTCCATGAATGTATTACGCATCCGTATTATCGGTTCCACATGGAAATCCTCAGCTCGGGCGTTCCCGGTTGGTGCGACTCCAAACTTCATCGCTGTCTCCCGGTTATGCATGAGCCCCGCTACAACGCCCTCTTTTATAAGGGGCGTTTTCTGTGCTGGAACCCCTTCATCATCGTACTTGAAGGAACCGAAGGCGCCGTTAATTGTTCCATCATCATAGCATGTGACAAGATTTGATGCAATTTTTTTCCCAATTGCGCCTAAAAGTAACCCGCTGGAAAGTGTCAAATCTGCCTCGGATAAATGTCCGAAAGCTTCATGCATAAGAACCCCCACAACGTTTGGTCCCAACACCACAGGGTACAGTCCACCCTTAGGTGCTTTAGCCTCCAACTGTTCCACTGCTCGCTTCGCAATTTTTTCACCTAATACCTCGGGTTTATCTCCGTCGAAGACTTCGAATCCATCCGTCGAACCCACTTCTTCCCTACTAAAGGTGAATACACCATTTTGCACAGCAGAAGCTGTAATCTTTGACCAAACTGCTATCTTATCCTGTTCAATCCTTGCACCTTCGCTACTGAAGAAGTAACTTGTCCCCGTGACGTCTAAATATTCTACCGTGCAACTCTTCAAACGCTTGTCATAACCTAGGACCCTCTTGTTGATTCTGCACAGAGTATCGATTTTCTCTCCAATCGGTATTTTAGCAGGATTCTTAGCTGTCTTAATTTTAACTTTATCTTCATAGGTTTTCACATGGGCAAGTTTAATCGGAGTTTTCAAGCTTGAACTCGTAGCTTTTGCCATTTTACACGCATCCTGCATAATTCGGGACAAAACTTGTATGTCAAAAGAACCTGCAGATGCAAATCCCCATGCGCCATCAAGAAGAACTCTAAGCGCGACACCCTGTTCAATTCCCTGCTTTGCAGTTTCAGCTCGACCTTCCTTCATTGTAATGGTAGTCTTAGAAAGTTGTTGCGCACGAATTTCAACGTACTCTGCGCCGAACTGTTGGGTCGCTTGGTCTAATAGTTCCTCAAAGGCATATAGCGTATTCTCAGCCTTCCATAGTTTTTCACTATTTACGGTGTAGGAATTAAACAGTTCTGTTCTCATCAATGGTTAAAAGTCGGATTCACACTGGTTCAGAAGTGAACATGCGAATTTTTCGGCATAAACCATTCAGAAAGCAGGTCCAGCGCAATTACCCTCATCCGTTGTGTACTAAGCAAGATTCATGCGAAAGTACGGACAGGTGCTACATGAAATCTGCGAGCTTCGCTTGCCCAGCTTTTTTGTACTGCACATTTGACAAAGGCAAATTTGCATCCAGAACCAGCTGACCATATACGCCGTCAAATCCTGGAGTAACGTTCATTTTGCCCTCTCTCACTTTTAAAATCGCATCGGCAATAGGTTTCTCCACGGTTTTCTCCAATTCTTCTCTGGTTGCATCTATGAGTACGGCATACTCGTTTCCGAATCTACCCACCAGCTTGTCGTAGATGCTCCACACCATGCGCGCTGATGGCGAACCAGTTCCCATAACCGTGGCTATAATTTCTGAAAGCGGCAGTAGCCGCATGAAACTAGGCGCATCTTTGCGTACAAACCCAGCTGGGCGGTCTGCCAGCTCTTCCACGCGTTGCTCCACCCCCTTAGTCAGCCTTCGGCCACAAACAGGACAGATGTTGTTAAGCTTTATCGCCTCTTTTGGAGAAACAGAAACGCCGCATGCACGGTGTCCCGTCCAATGATATTTTCCGTAAGCTGGGTCCGTTTCGATTGTAAACTTAAAACGCTCTGTGTCTCCCTCACGTATAGCGCTAGCAACCTCTTTGTAAGAAAATTCTTTAAGGTCAAAAACATTCGCTTCTCTACCGATACGCCAAGGCCAAAAACTGTGGCTATCGCTGTTTGAAACCAGCGTAAACCTGTCGAGCTTGCTCAACCGCCAATTCATGGGCGGGTCTGATGAGAGTCCTGTTTCCAAGGCATGAACATGCCGGGTCATATCCTGATAACACTCTTCAACGCTGTCGAAACCGTTGAACGCGCCAAAAAGGCTGAACCACGGTGTCCAAGCATGCGCAGGAAAAACAAGGTTTTCGCTTGAGGTTTCCATAACCTCCTCGACTAATTGAGCTGCATCCATACTTAACGTAGGTCTGCCATCTGAAGATAGGCTTCCGTAAGACGAAAGACGGTCGTTAATTTGCAGCACTACGTCAATGTCCGGTGCAAGAATGACATGATGTATCTTCTTTGCTTGTCCCTTCAACTCAAAAACCGTTGATACTTCCGATGTGAACATGAAACGAACAGTTGCGTCCACACTGCTTCTAACACGATAAAGCCCGCTGTCTCCGTCTGGAACAAGCGCCTCACGCACTTCCTCAAGCCATTTTGGATGCGTAAAATCGCCTGTGCCTATAAGGTTCAAGCCTTTAATTCTCGAGAAACGTGCCAGTTCCGTGACGCTCATATCCTGACTTGTAGCCCGACTGTAACGACCATGAATATGCAGGTCAGCAATGACACGCAATAGAGTCGCCTATAATGACAACGTTGTACACTGATTTAAGATTTGCAGAAGGACTCAACCAGAATGACAGCGTACCCCCTCAACGTTTATGCTAAAGTCTGGTCAACCTTTCGGAATGAACTCAAGCTAGACGCTTCCAACATTCCGTTTATCCCATTATGATCTCTGAATGTTTCGTAGAAGCGTCCTCTCGTTTGGGCGTTCTATATTCTTGTCTAACTCAATAGAGCTCGGTTCCCTGCGAAAGCTTACGGAGAACTTGTGATCCAGTTTCATGTCATCAGTAACGCGCATGCACGTCAGGGGCTCCTTCACGCATCTTGAAAGTACAGCGACGGAACAAAATGCATGGGGTTAACGCTTGCTTTCATTCCACGTACGAATGGCGTCGTGCATTCCGCGTGTAACAACTAAACAGGTTCGAAAGTACAGGAGTAGGACGCGTGTGTGCGTCTTCGCCTCATATTTTTTGCTGATTCTATGATGAGACTGGCTTTCTCCTGTCCTATTAACTTCTGGCGTTCTTCAGCTTTAACGCCCAATGAACTAATTCTTCAAGGAGGCTTCTGATCAGTTTCTTTGCTTCATCACTTTTTAAGTTACCATTTTCATCGACATGTTGGTCAGCATTAGGCAACATGACTTCTGGGCGATTAATTGGGTGCATGTTAAGAAACACAAAGGTCTGGCGTAGGTGGTATTGCGCTCTTGCACCGCCTAATCGTCCTATGGATGCGCTCATTATGGCTACGGGCTTCCCATCGAAAGGGTTATCGATATAGGGCCTTGAAGCCCAGTCAATAGCGTTTTTGAGTACGCCTGGAATAGAATAATTGTATTCAGGTGTAGCTATTAGCAAGGCATCCGCAGATCTGATGTGCGCTTTTAACACTTGAACAATTTGGGGAGGTGTGGTTTCAAAATCCTGGTTGAAAGGAGGAATCCCTTCCAAGTCAAAGACCTCTAACTCCGCATGCTCGGGTAAAAGCTCCGCTGCAGCACGCATTAGTGTTTTGTTGTAAGAATTTTTGCGTAGGCTTCCTACAATACCTAGAATCTTCACAGCATTATCCATACAAGTGGCTTCCCTTCAAAATTCAAAGAAAATAGTGGTGTTGTCCACTTAAATACATTACTTCATCGTGGCTTGTGCACATAGTAGTCAGTGCAGTGCTTCTTGATTCGTACCGTAAGATGCTTTTCTTTCAAGTGCATGATACCCTAACTTTGTCGCCTGCGCGTACACCGAGTTCCTTAGCTGCATTACCTTGGTTCATTGCGACTTCAAAATAGCCGTGGCTTCCGATCAAGGATAAAAACTGGCTGCGCTCCACATCTGCATAAGTTCTACACAATTTGAGCTTAAGAAAGGATGAATCCACTTTGATCTTGGCTTCACCTTTGAGCTTGAGCTTGACGATTTCTTCCTCTCTAATGTTGGTTATTATGTTCCCGAAATCGTCAACGTGAACTACTTCGCCAAGTAAGGAATCGCCAACTTTGCGTGGCGCCGCAAAAGTGGGTTTCACCACATCTGCAATTTCAGGCCCGAGTTTTTCATACGCCGCTCCCTTAGCTAAGTGCGCTGCCACGGGCGCAAAAATGTCTCGGCCGTGGAAAGTGTGGGAAATCGCGGGAAGCGTGAACTGTGGGTTTGCAATTTCACGGATACAAAGAATTCCTTGCGCCTCTGCAGCCATCATAAGCACACCGTTGTCAGGTCCAACTAGAAAACCGTGTTTCGTGCGCACGACTATCGGTCGTCTGTTTCCTCCAACCTCGGGGTCAACAATCGCCACATGAACTGTACCGTCTGGGAAATACGGGACTGCTGAAGACAACACAAATGCCCCCATTCTAACATTGAATTTCTGGATTCCATGCGATACATCAATTATGCGTGCCTGCGGATAAATTCTCAATATAACGGCTTTCATTTGCGCCACGTAAGAGTCTCTCATCCCGAAATCGCTCGTTAAACTGATAATTCGCACATGCATTCACGACCTGAACTTTACGCCATTTTACACGGCGTTTTTAGACAGATAAAGGCTACGCTTGCAGCGCTGCGCACCATGCTTCCACGGCAGAACCCGTCATTCACGGTTTAACAGTGAAGGGTTTGCATGACTATACTACTATACATTTGCGGTACTCCTTTTCTTTGCGCAACCACGTCGTTGTCATTCTACAATGTTTGCGATCAAAAAAAATTATGGTTTCACACATCAGCCGCCGTGAACTACAGGAATAAACACTACTTCGTCATTTTCTTTCAGCATAGTTTTCACACCATTCAAGACGTTAATTTCCCTTCCATTTACGAGAACTAAAACGTTCAGGTACATTTGACCGAATCTTTCGTCGACTAAACTGTTTTTGAGTAAAGTTTTTTCCTTTGCAAGTTTAAACATCAGGTTTTCTACAGATAATTCTTCTGCGTGTTGGATCGAAATTTCCTCTGTTCCAGCCGCATGCCTTAACGCGCCAACAAACTTCACTTTAACCATGTTCCAGTTTCGTTCCTTCGGCGGTCTCTTTTACAGTCGTCAGCGCTGAAGTCCCTCCATTCCCAGTGAGACCTACTTTTTCTTGCGTCAATGTCTCAACTATGTCAGTGGCAATTTGTATTAGCGTGTTTGCTTGCTTCATAATAGTGTCCCCATCCACTTCTTCCATTTGTACGAGTTCCTGAACCATCTGGTCTATCTCTACAAGTAACATCAGAATCGGGTCATTCTTCGCCTTTTCTATTACACTCTCTTCGCGAAGAAGCAGTTCAATAAACACAGGCTCTCCAAGACTGTAGTATATAGCATTTCTCGCCTTCCTGATGGCCTCCAAAGTCAAGCTTGGGGCCATGTATGGCATTTTCCGCGCGGCTTCAAGCTCAGCTTTTGCCTCACGTAAATATCTCAAAGCCCAGCCTTTTCTGTATTCATCCATCATCGTGTTCCCGTTTCCCCGTTTCAGTCGACTTTTAGATCGTCCTCTAAAGACTCCACAGAGCTTGTGCCACGCGCAAGAGCATATGCACGCGTTATGTAGCCTGCAATTTGATTTCTCACTTTGGGCGTTGTTCCTCGAGTTAAAGCGTTAACAAGACGCTTATTCTCATCGAAGTTGCTGGAAAACTTGTTTGGAAAGCGTGTCATCAGTTCAGCAGCTATCCTTTTCACGTGTGCCGTTTTAACTTTTCCCAGAGTTGAAAGTCCTCCTTTCAGCAGCCATGAAGATCGTTCCTATCGCCAAGACTTTTGGAAACGACTCACAATATACGTGAGACATAATTTAACCTTGCGCCTTCGGAATGCTTAACCCTGTTCAAATCTGCGAGTTTCGCCCTGAACCAACGCGTTCATGTTTTTCAAAGCGATATTTAATCGAAAATGACTTCACTTGACTAAAGACATAGCCAACGGCTAGGTAGATCATGCTTTGCTCACTTGCCATCCACTTTTACTCTGAAAAACTCCTCAAAATTGTGCCTTATCTGCTCGGAAACTTCGATTGGACTCATATGCCTAATTTGAGCAACAGCTTCAACGACCATACGCACAAATGAAGGCTTCGTCATTTGGCCATTAAAAGGCGTTTTCCTATAAACCACGGGGCCATCTGTTTCCGTCAAAAAGTTTCCCATGGAAACCTTGGCCACAACTTGCCGTATACCGTTTGAGTACACCACAGGCGGCCCTTCTGTGATGAAATACCCTTGCTCCATCGCCTTTGAGAGAGCGTTCATAGGATGACTAAACCAATGCAGAAGTACACGTTTTACGTTGTAAGAAGGTAGCATTTCAACTATGAAACTCGTCGTGCCGCGTGAGTGCACAATCACAGGCAGATCATACCGTTCTGCTAGGCGAAGCATTTTGTCGAAAACCTCCAGCTGTTTCTCCCACACCTCCTCATACTTGCTGTCTAAGCCTACTTCGCCAATTGCAACGACGGCTTTTTCATGGTGCCTGCTTTCGATTAAGCGAACGACCTCTTCAAGTTCTTTTTCCGTAAGTGTTCTCACATTCCACGGGTGAATACCAAATGCAGCATACACCTTGTTCGGGTACTTTTCAGATAATGAGAGTGTTTTAAGGCTTGTTTCAAGGTTCATGGAGTTTGCAACCATGGCTGAAACTTCTGCCGCATTTGCATCCGCGATCAAAGCATCAATTTTGTCTGCATACTCAGGGTCTGCCAAATGTATATGCGCATCTACCAACTTCATAGTTTCTATCTTCCGTTTTCACGGTATAGATTTGTTGCCGCCTTTATAATTTTGTCTTTTATTTAAAATTGGCGGGGTCTGGAACACAATTTGAAGAAATATGGCGCAAAAAAGGTTAAATATGGCTTTAAAAAGAAAAAGGGACGACGGAGAGTCAATATGACCGATTTAGAATTAGCAACTGCTCCAATGCACAGGTTATGCAAAAAAGCAGGTGCTGACAGAGTTAGCGAAGCTGCTGCAAAGGAACTTGCAAAAGCACTCGAAGAAATCGGTGTCAAAATAGCTAAGGAAGCTCTGGACTTTGCGATGCATGCTGGGCGAAAAACGATCAAAGCCGAAGACATAGAAATTGCTGCCAAAAAAGTCATGGGGAAATAAGTTCTTTCCCCCTTTTCCCTCTTTTTGTTCAAGCATCTGACTCGTTTAAAAAAGGAGTTTAAATGTGCAGTTTTTTCATGAAAATGGTGTCGATGAGTCCCACAAAAACTGAAAATAGTCTCGTGCAAAACCAACTAAGCCCATATGATTACTCCAAATAACGAGGTTCGGTTTTTCCTCTCCCAAAAGAAGCATGGCTTCCTTTCCGTCGGCAATTATTCCACCGCCGAACATGTGATCTCTTATCCGAAGCTCATTCATCGTAGCTAACTTCTTAACAAACAGCCAATCTTCTGTTTTTCCAGCAACCATAAGTTTTACCGTCACCGTTTTTTTTAAAGCAGCTAGCGACGGTTCTACTGAAGCAACAATAAGCCTGGTCGCGGCTGGCGCAGCAATCATTATCTCCTTCGAAGCTTTCTTAACGATTCCCTCAAGTCTGTTTCGTACCGCTTGTTCTCCATGAAGCATGAGCACGTCGGGTCGCTCAACCAGTTCTCTTTTTTCATAGAGTGGTTGCAATTCTTCGGAGACAACTTTTTCCCAAAAGCGGTATTTTTCTTCCAGCTTAAGTTTGTTTAAGGCTAAAGCTTCAGTTGGCGCAACCGGGTGATATTTGAATGGGCGGCTTTCAGAGCTTTTAACCCAGCCTTTCTCTTTAAGGGAGTTCAAAACATCGTAAATCTTAGAGTAAGGGATCGATGCCTTGCGGCTTATCTCCATCGCCGTCATCAATCCACCTTCAAGCAACGCGCGGTAAGCATCGATTTCGTAAGCGTTTAACCCCAATTCATGTAAAATTTCCCGAATGCTTTCGCTGAGCGCCAAAAGGATCCCCCAAGTCACCTTATGAAAAGGTTGGAAACTTTATTATTTAATGCTTGTTGTTCTCTAAACCAAAAAACTGCCCTGCACGGTGATGCGAATGAACGTGATTAAGACCACCAAGTCACTCTGCCCAGAATGTTTGAAAGTTGTAGACGCCACGATTTTTGAGGAAGACGGGAAAGTTTACATGAAAAAAGAATGTCCCGCGCATGGTTTTTTCCAAGAGCTATACTGGTCAGATTATGAACAATATCTTCGAGCTGAAAAATTCAGGTACGATGGTGAGGGTCTTTACAATCCGCGGACGAAAACAGTTAAGGGTTGTCCATATGATTGTGGCATATGTCCAGAACATAAGTCGCATACAGCGCTCGCAATAATCGATGTCACAAACAGATGCAACCTCAAATGCCCCGTTTGTTTTGCAAACGCCGCTGCTGCGGGATACGTGTATGAACCAACAAAGGAACAGATTATCGAGATGCTGGAAAACCTGCGTAGGAATGAACCTGTCCCTGCGATGGCTCTGCAGTTTTCAGGTGGCGAACCGACAATCCGCAACGATCTGTGCGAGCTTGTTCGAAAAGCTAAGGAACTCGGCGTTCGCCATGTCGAAGTGAATACAAACGGCATTAGACTTTCCCAAAGCGTTGACTATTGCAGAGAACTCAAAGCTGCAGGCGTAAGCACGATATACTTGCAGTTTGATGGACTAAATTCAGACGTTTACAAGTTCATTCGAGGTATCGACCTTTTGGAGGTAAAAATGAAAGCCATCGAAAACTGCCGCCAAGCTGGGCTGCGAAGCGTTGTTCTTGTAGTTACACTTGTTAAGGGAGTGAATGACAACCAACTCGGTGACATAATAGATTTCGCCGTCAAGAACTTTGATGTTGTACGTTGTGTAAACGTTCAACCCGTTTCTCTATGTGGACGGCTGCCACCGGAGACACGTGAAAGTATGCGTATCACGATCACAGATTTCATGAAACTGGTTGAATCACAGACAAACGGGCAGGTAAAAGTTTCAGATTTCTACCCCGTACCAACAGTCGTTCCGGTATCAAAGGCTGTTGGTGCCTTAAAGAACAAACGGTACGTGGAGTTTACCGCTCACCCGCACTGTGGCATGGCAACTTACTTGTTCGTCGAAAACGGGAAAATTGTGCCTATCACCCGATACGCGAATGTCGACAAGTTTGTAGAAACCATGCGAAAAGTGTATGAAACCGCGGCCAAGGGGAACATGAACAGGGCAAAGCTTCGTCTCGTTGGCGCTGTAAGATATGTGAAGTTTTCTTTCTTGCGGAAATACGTTTGGCGGGTTCTTAAGGAGGGCAGCTACGAAGCCTTGGGAGACCTGCAAAGAACTGCCATACTGCTTTCAGCGATGCATTTTATGGACCCTTACAACTTCGACTTAGAACGAGTTCAACGCTGCGTCATACACTATGCCGTACCTGATGGTCGAATAATTCCATTCTGCACAATGAACTCAATTCATCGTTCGGGCATTGAGAAAGACCTTGGACTCCCTATCAAGGAATGGGTGGCCAAGCACAACGTTGAAATATCTCAGCCAAGCTAGTGCATAACAAAATAGGAGCCAAACGAAAAAATGGGCGGCAAAAAGAAACTCGGTCTAAAACAAATGGAACGGATGCAAGCAAGAAAAGATGAAGAAGACCAGGAAAAGAAGCGGAAAGAAAAGGCTGTCGGTCCACCAAAAGAAAGAAAGACAATTGTAAATGTAATCGCGCCAGATGTAAAGAATGAAAAAATCATAGGCGAAATAAAAAAGATGAACGCATTAACGCCATACGCAGTTGCTTCGCGATTTAATATACGCATAAGCGCTGCCAAAGATTTTCTAAAGCAGTTGGAAGAAAAAGGCATAATCCAGCTTGTTTCAGGGAGCCACAATATAAAAGTCTATAAGCCAGCTGCCAGTTGACACTTTTCAATTCCGTAAGATGGTCCAGGCACAAGTTTAACTTTGGAGACTGCATTTTGAGTTTTCCCAACAGGATCTACACTGAAAAGGAGCTTGAGCGTGCGCGTTCTCTAATACAAGAAGGCTACAAACATGAACTAAGGGTCGCTGGAAGCCCAGAATTCATACAGAAAGTTAACGAAGCCCTGAACCTAATAAAGCTGGCAGGTTATTACGACTTCTTAAGGACGTATATTCGCGAGATCAGAGAGATTGACGGGCTGACACAACTGAGAGAAACCGAAGCTTCTATCTGGGCCAACAAGTTTGCCGTTGAAAACCCTGTTGATGCGGCAAGTTTAATTGTTCAAAAAACATATGTGATGAAGGAATACATCGATGGAAAGTTATACTATGGTGGTCTCGCTGAAAAGCGGTCGGTTCAAAAACGCATTGAGTTCTTAAAACAGCTACAAGAAAAGTGCACTAGCTCGCGTATAAGCGAGGAATGTATGCGGCTCTTAAACATGTGGAAGAACGGTTCAATGGCTTACTGATGGCTCGACACGGATTTTCGTTCCGCTTCTTACCTGTTTAAACAAGTCAAGATTTTCAGTGACTTTGCCGAGGACATTTACAGGACTATATGGTTGCGATTGTCCAAAGAATACGCACAATGCACTACCCATAGGCCAAAAGGCTACGGTTCCCGTTTCAACTGCATTCTTAGCTTTTTCTTCTCCCATTCTGACAGGGATCTCAAAGTATACCTCTTCTTTCCACAAAGCAGCTCGTCCCTCGACCGGAAGCTTTCTTACAATTGCATCGACGGTTCTCGGCGCCAAGAAACGTACTAGTTCCCCCTCAGCTTCTCCTAAGCATTCAATAACGAATCTGATTCTGACTCTTGAAACATTTTCGTCTGCCACGGTTTTTCACTCCAGAAAGAAATTCCATTCGCCATTATGGTTAAAGTTTGTGAATATTATATACCCATCATATTTAACTGTTGCAGTCTTTGTTAATGGTCACTGCAGAATTGTGTCCTCACGCTTCGAAAACTTAAGTAGCCTTCACAACATAACCGACGATTTTTTCAACCAAAGTTTAATGAAGTTCACATGGTTCAACCAGTCAAGGGCAGCATTCTCTTCCCTAATTATTGTTTCAAGCGCACTGCCTCGTTCTATCCGTGAATTTATCATGCCAATACCGAATATGCAGTGAGAGGGCTCATCCACTCGTTTTAACTTTATTATGAGTGCTTACAACAAGCTGAGTAATGTGTTTCCAATGTAATCTATTTGTTCTTCAGTCACCCCTGGATGGACAGGCAGAGAAAATACTTGTTTTGCAGCTCTCTCCGTTTCAGTAAGCTTGCACGACCCAAAACGCCGACTGTAGTACGGCATCATATGTACTGGATTGCTGTAATAAACTTCTGCGCCTATGCCTTTCTTTCGCAGTTCTGCGACTATCCTATTTCGTACCGTTTCATTCGAGTCTTTCAACCTTACAGTATAAAGGTACCAACTGTGTCGCCGAGTGGTTGAGTCATGCGGCAACTGCAGTCTATCTGTTCTTTTCAAGATGTCAGACAGTCTTTCCGCGTTTAAGCGCCGTTTTGTTACAAACTCACCTAGTTTCCTTATTTGCACTATTCCCATTGCAGCCTGAATCTCGGTCATGCGGTAGTTGCATCCGAGCATCTGCGAAGCATACTTAGCCTTCTCTCCATGTGTTCTAATCATCCGAGCAGTTTCCGCCATTCCGACGTTATTTGTAGTCATAACACCGCCTTCACCAGTCGTGATGTTCTTGCTCGCATAAAGGCTCCAGCAAGCTGCATCTGAAAATGCCCCTACAGGTTTTCCATAGTATTCTGCGCCGTGCGCTTGAGCTGCGTCCTCTAAAATGGCAATACCATATTTGGATGCAATTTCCTTCACAGGCTTGACATCTGCAGGTAAACCATATAGGTCCACGGGCATGATAGCCTTAGTTTTGCGTGTAATCGCCTTTTCCACGTTACTTGGCGCAATCGTGTATGTTTCAGGGTCTATATCCACAAATATGGGGTTAGCACCTGATAAGACAACCGCCTCAACCGTGGCTACAAAAGTGAAACTAGGAAGAATTACTTCGTCTCCAGGTTTAACAATTGCTGATAAAACTGCGGCATGCAACGCTGCAGTTCCCGTATTCATCGCAATAGCATGTTTAGCATCTGCAAGTTCTGAAAACTTTTTTTCGAACTCTGTAACTTTCGGGCCAGCTCCAAGTCCGCTGGTTAAAATTCCACTCCTTAGAACTTGAGTGACAGCTTCAACTTCCTCATCGCCTATTAAGGGAAGATTTATGGAAATCAAGTTGGGTCTCTGCCTTCCAGTCTATATTGCCTATCCATTTTCCAGTTCTATCTATTTCAACTTATCTGTCATCACTCGTTCTAAGTAGTGTTCTCTCGATTTTCAAGCCTTGCAGTTTCGGAAAAGTGCCTGCATAGGTTCACCGTATCATGGCGACTAAGCAGGATATCAAAAGTTCTGTGCTAATAGCTTATTGTAGTCTTCATTCAAGTACAATATGTTTAGATGTTTCCTTTCGTTACGCGGCTGCCTCGTTGCGTAAGAAGGCTTTTTAAGCCAAGCGATTTTATGTTCTCCTTTGACACTTAAAATGGTTAATGAAAAAATTGTTGAGCTGATACTCTCAAAGCACCCGAACCTGGACCGCAACTTGATAACGGCTCGAATGGAGGAAATAAGGCATCGAACAGAAGGTCTTATAGCCGAGGAAACTCTTCTTCGACTCATTGCTGCCGAGTATGGTGTGGAATTACCTGCAACGCCAGCTAACACGATAGGGGTTTCATCAATCCATCTTGTTCCTGGGTTAAACGATGTCACGATCGTTGGGCGAGTAATCGCGATTAATCCACCAAAGTGTTTTGGCGGGAAAAGGCAGGGCAAGGTTGCCAGCGTGCTTGTCTGTGATGAGTATGGTCTTGTTCGTGTTGTTTTGTGGGATAGTAAAGCTGAACGGCTCGGGTCTTACAAACTGAAATTTGGGCAAGCCGTGCGTTTCTCTCATGGTTACACACGAGAAGGTGGTGAAGGCATCACTGAGTTGCATATAGGTGACCAAAGCGAAGTGGAAGTGCTCCCTGAGAATTTGAACATTGACAGCTTTGCTTCTATTGAGAAGCTTGCAACAAAAATTTCGGCCCTTCCAACAGTAAAAACAAAGAATGTTACCGTGGTCGGTAACTTAAAGTTGTTTTCTTCCACCGCAGACTTTACGGCGGAGAACCAAAAAAGCGGTATACCACTGCGTTTTGTTGTAGAGGACGAAACTGGTGCAGTACCCGTAACTGCTTCGGCCGCGAAGACAGCCGAACTTCACGGGGTCATGAAAGAAAATACCTCGGTTGCTCTCGTGAACGCCAAAGTCAGGTCTTCCCGTAGCGGTGCTCTTGAATTGTACTTGGATGCTACATCTTACGTCAGCTTTCCATGCCGAGAGGAAACTGAGATTGCGAACATAAAAGAAACAATGAAAAACATAAGTGTGAAGGGCGAAATCTGCGACAAGCCTGAAACCCGCGAAATTACGCTTTCTACAGGCGAAAAAGTGAAGCTCACAGTGTTCACGCTAAGGGACAAAACTAGCTCGATTAGAATTTCCGCCTGGAGAAATCACGCCGATGTAGCGAGCCAACTAGAGCCGGGCATGCGTGTCTTTTTGAAACACGTTTATGCAAAGAAACTTGGAGAGTCGCTTACTTTGTCAACAACGGCTCGAACAGAAATTTCATTTCTTGATTGAGAGATTTTGAATTCTCGCGGCAACTGCATCGCCTACTTCGTCCGTCCTAGAAGCCCCACCGAGGTCAGGTGTGCGAATTTTGCCCTCCTCAAGCACGTACTCTACGGCTTTTTCAATGAGCTTTGCAGCTTCCCCTTCTCCGAGATAATCCAGCATCATGGCTCCAGCAAGTATTGTGGCGATGGGATTAGCTCTGTGCTGCCCAGCATACTTGGGCGCTGAACCATGAACGGGTTCGAACATTCCGTAAGCTTCGCCTATGTTTGCTCCTGCAGCCAAACCAAGCCCGCCAGTCACTTGTGCAGCCTCGTCGGAAAGAACATCGCCGAACAGATTAGTGGTAACTATTACGTCAAACGCATCGGGTTTCTTGATTAACTGCATCGCCGCTGCATCCACATGAAGGTCCTCCACTGTTACTTCTGGGTACTTGACTGAAACTTCCTTTACAGCGTTCTTGAAAATGCCATCAGTCAACCTCAGGATATTTCCTTTATGTACAAAAGTCAACTGTTTCTTCCGTTTCATTGCAAGTTTAAAAGCGAATTCCGCCACGCGTAGAGATGCGTCCCGCGTGATTATCCTTAACGCAACTCCGACGCCTGGTGCCAACTCGAACTCGGCACCAGAATATAAGCCTTCAGTGTTTTCGCGTACAACTACAAAATCCAGATTCTCCTTTAATGCGCCTGTTCTTGGAAGTGAACGGCAAGGCCTGACGTTAGCGTAGAGGTTGAAAAGCTTCCTGATAGTTACTGCCACGCTTGCAGGGGCTCCGGGTTCTTCAGGCGTGGTCATCGGACCTTTAAGGCATGCGCGTGTTCGCCTCAAAAGGTTGACGGTCTCTTCAGGCAAGTTAGTGCCATATTTGGAAATGCAATGATACCCTGCATCGCCGTAAAGAATGTCAAGCCTGAAATCAGCAACTGTTTGAACCGCTTCTAGAACTCGGACCGCCGCGTCAGTAACTTCTGGACCTATGCCATCTCCGGGTAACACTGCAACTTCGTACTTTCTCGTCATTCTTTAAGACCTGCCAATCAGTCCTTAAAACGTCGGATATTTAAACTTTCGACCAGAAATTCAAATATGAGACGAAGTGATTGCAGAGACATGGAAAAGCCTTCTAAATTGCTTGAGTAGGGATGCACTTATCATGTAAATCTGCTTAACCGCAAGTGACGTTGAATTAGCTTTGGAAGTGTGGTGAAGCAGTTTTCATGTTCTCGTGTACTTTAAATATGAAGCATCGCATTTGTGTGTACACCATGTTTCGCCCATTGTATCCTGAGTTTTTTCTTGTTTCGAATAAACTGTTTTCTGAAATTGTGGCAGTTGTGCACGAAGCTGGTGACCTAGCGTTTCATGTTTGAGAACTGCTTTCAGAAGGAGAACTCAAGATCTACCAATGTTAATAGTGTTTGCCTGATTTGTGAGTGGTTAAGGTTGCGTGTGGCGCATTAATTTTGAGCATGCGCCTGTTAACGAGAGTATTCTTTCGCGTAGAATGGATGTTTTTAGGCGAGCAAAAGAGGCTATTTGCAGCTTGTATCTCTGCAAATGAATGTTAGCTTTTTTGTGCCATCGACGTACGTGACGTTGTTCTCTAATGGTAAGTAATGTACCGCGCCTTTTCAAATGATAATTTTCTACCAGCTTCGCAACACGATCATCGTGTTTGTTTTAGTAACTCCCTCAACTCTTCTGATCTTTTCGATGCATTCGTTTACTTCTGCCACGGTCAAACCGTTGATTACAGCAACTATGTCATATTCTCCTGTAACTTCGTAAATGGTTTCCACATTTGGTATTTCAAGTATTCTTTTAGAGATCTCCTGCGTTGGCAACGAGGGGTTAGTTGCAAGTAACGCTATGGCTTCAGTGCCTTCAACTAAGCCTGCCTTGATTGTGAACTTTCGTATTACCCCGTTTTCTACAAGGTTTTTAACTCTTTTCCTTACTGCTCCTTCGGTTAAGCCTATTTTTTTCCCTATATCGATGTAGCCTATTCTGCCATTTGTTTTCAGTATTCGCAGTATCTCCCTGTCTTTATCGTCCACTTTAATCATCTTTTTCTTTTCTGTTTTCTCTAAAACTTAACGTTTTCTAAATGATTTTTCGGTTTTAGTTACGGTTTTTCAAGGCTCTATACGCTTTCACTGCGTTTTTCGTAAAATACGGCCTTCAAGGACATTGCATGAATGTGCCAATTGGAACACTTGAAGCGCACTATGTCGCAAATAAGTCGCAATGTTTAAAAGAAAGTCGGGTAGATGAAATTGACATTTCAAAAAAGTAAAGTGATAGTAAATGGTTGAGCAAGCAAGTTTGAAAATGCATGAGGTGACGACTTTGAAAGCCAAGTGTCCAGACTGCGATGCAGACATCAATATTCCTTCGGACACTGTTGTAGGCGAGATTCTAAGCTGCCCTGTATGCGGTCTTGAGCTCGAAGTCAAACGAATAGGCAACTCCTGCGTTGACCTTCAAGAACTCACAATTGAAGGAGAAGACTGGGGCGAATAAGGTAACTGTCGCCCATGCCCTTCGCCAAAAACAAAGATGGTATGCCTAGAACCTCTGTTTTATGCGCGCTCTGCAGTTGGAAAGTGTCCTATTCATGAGCATTGGTCTCCTTTATGAACGTTCAGAAACTGATGAATTGGGCATAAAACTTACAGCTGAGGAGTTGGGTATAGAACTGCAGTTTATTCCATTTCGGAAGGTCGCAGCAACAATTTCCCGCAATCAATTCTTTTTCAGAAGCAAAGGAAAAGATTACACCGACATAATCAAAGATGTTGGTGTTGTCCTGAACAGAGCGCAAAGCAAGAATCGCCGGCTGCAGGCGGCCTACCTGATGGAGTCAATAGGGAAAAAAGTGCTGAATACATCGAGTGTGGAGTTCGTCTGCTACAGCAAATTACGTGTCCTGCTGGATCTATGGCGACAAGGTTTGCCGATTCCGAAAACTGTTTATGTTCCATGCGATCCTCATGATTCGCTGAGAAATGGAAAAGAGATACATAATGAAGAGGACATTGCTGACTTGTTGCAGCAGGAAATAACCAGTTCTGGGATAGTAATTAAACCCGACGCGGGCACGCATGGTAAAATGATTACGCTTTCTGTGGATCGTGATGCACTAGTTAATGAAATCCGAAAGGCTAAGCCATCAATAATAAATCCTGTTGGCGTGCTTGCGCAAGAGTTTATTCGTAAATGGTTCTATGATCTGCGGATAATCGTGTTTAAGGAAAAAAAGAAAAGTCCAGAGTGTCATCCAATAGCCTTGGCAAGAGGTGGGCTCATAGACTTCCGAACAAACACGTACTTGGGCAACCTTGTTTTCGCTGCTCATCTTCCATTACAGACACGTGAGCTTGCAGTTAAATGCGGCGAAGCTGTTTGCCATGCCTGTGACGCTTGGGTGATAGCGTTGGATGCGATGATTGACTATGGTGAAAACGCGCCAACCGATAATGAATACCTCAATTCGATGCTGAATAGGGCTGCACTTGAATTTAACTCTGTGAAAAAAGTCAAAATGGATGAATTGAAATTGCGAGACTTTCAGAGTTGGAACAAGAAGCTCGAAGAAGCTTTCCAGACGTACACGCGATCTGAACCATACCTGACTGTGAAATCTATTATAGAAGAAAGTCTGGAAAAAAACGTTGGCAGAATAGTTTTCCATGAAGCGAATTCTTGCCCTGAATTTTGGGAGCAAACCCGGCTCATTGCAGGGGTAAATGTCGCTGTCCCATTGTTAAAGTGTGCTCAAAGTCTCGTGTGAAAAGAGGTAAAAAAGTTGCGTGTAGGTATAATTGGAGGTTCAGGATACGTTGGTGGCGAGCTTATTCGTTTGCTTTTGCTTCATCCCGAGATTGAATTGACAGCAGTAACGTCTCGCCAAAGCGTGGGTGAATACGTTTTTAATCTTCACCCAAATCTTAGAGGAATGACTGAATTGAAGTTTGTGCCGCAGGACCTTTCGTTTTTGCAGAGAAACTGTGACATAGTCTTCACGGCAACACCACATGGAGGCGCAGTTAATCTCGTGCCGAAATTGCTCGAAACAGGTATCAAAGTTGTTGACATGAGCGCAGACTTCCGGCTTAAAAATCCTCTGGAATACGAGAAGTGGTATGGCTGGAAACATACGCATCCAGAGCTTTTAGAAGAAGCTGTTTATGGTCTTCCTGAGCTGCACAGAGAGCAAATTAAGCACGCTCGTCTTGTTGCTTGTCCTGGCTGCATGGCCACCGCAGCGATACTTGGTTTAGCACCTGTCATCAAAGCCGATTTAATCGAGAACAACCGCATAGTGGTCGACTTGAAAGTCGGGTCATCGGGCGGAGGAAGCAAACCTTCCGCATCTTCTCATCATCCAGAACGCGCCAACGGCGTCCGACCTTATAAAGTGGTGGGTCACAGACACATCGCGGAAGTAGAGCAAGAGCTCAGATACCTTGCAAAACATGATATCACCATCTCATTTACACCGCACGCAGTGAACATTGTCAGAGGCATACTTGCAACGTTTCACACTTATCCAGTCCGGCAAATTACAAACAAGGATGTTTGGAAGGCGCTACGTGCTTGCTATGCTAACGAGCCCTTCATACGTTTCGTCAAGTACCAGAAAGGGCCATACCAATTGCCCGACCCAAAAATCACTCTGGGAACAAACTTCTGTGATGTAGGTTTTGAATTGGACTTGCATGCCAACCGACTACTGCTCTTCTCAGCTTTGGACAACCTCATGAAGGGCGCCTCAGGACAGGGGGTTCAATGCTTGAACATTCTCATGGGGATTGACGAAACTAAGGGGCTTATAAGTACAGGATTCCATCCGATGTGAGGCTAAATGTTATTAGTAGTAAAAATAGGCGGTAGCATCCTCAGAGAAGGGGCCTCCTCAGACCTTATGTTTGACCTGAAAGGTCTTTTAAAAGAAAACCAGTTAATTTTGGTTCATGGCGGAGGCGCAGAAGTAACTGAGGTCGCAGCCAAACTTGGTAAAAAGCAGCAGTTTATCATTTCGCCAGAAGGTTTCAGAAGCCGTTACACAGACAAAGAAACCATCGAAATTTACTCGATGGTAATGGCAGGAAAGATAAATAAAGAAATAGTTGCAGCCCTTCAAAGTCAGCAAGTTCGTGCAATCGGGCTAACCGGTGTGGATGGTGCGCTGCTTAAGGGTGAACGGAAAAAAAGACTCATAGTTGTGGATGAGCGTGGGCGAAAAAAAGTTATTGACGGTGGCTACACTGGGAAAATCATAGGGAGCAACGCTGAACTATTACGGCTGCTGCTTGCTGAGGGCTATGTTCCAGTTGTTACTCCAATCGCTTTAGGCACAGACTTCGAGCTGCTAAACATAGACGGCGACCGAACCGCTGCTTTTTTGGCTGGCGTTCTCAGGGCTGACAAGCTGGTTCTGTTAACTGATGTATCAGGTCTCATTCTCAACGGAAAACTCGTCAGTCGAATTACTGATGAAGAAGTAAGCAGAGCACTGCTTGGCGTAGGCCCAGGCATGAGCACAAAAGTGCATGCGGCACTCGAAGCCCTTTCTCAAGGGGTCTCCGAAGTCATTATAACGGCAGGATCGGGTAAAAATCCTGTTTCCGCCGCGATAAAACATGAATGTGGCACAGTGATCACCCGTGAATGAGAAAGACTTCATCGACATCGAAAACAGGCTTATGGCAAATGTTTTTTCAAAGAGACCTGTGGTTTTGGTTAAAGGGCGCGGCGCGGTCATCTATGACATAAAAGGCAAACAGTATATAGATTGCACAGGAAGTTACGGTGTTGCGCTCATCGGGCATTCACATCCAGAGATCGTTAAAGCAATACATCAACAAGCACAGCGGCTGATCTCCTGTCACGGTTGCTTTTACAGCGATGCCCGTGCCGAGTTTTTAGAAAAACTCGTAAACATAATGCCCAGCGGTCTTAACAAAGTTTTTCTGTCAAATAGCGGGGCAGAAGCAGTTGAGTGCGCCATAAAACTTGCACGGAAATATACGGGAAAACCTGAAATAATCGCTTTCATGGGAGGTTTCCACGGAAAAACAATGGGTGCTCTCTCTATTACGTGGGACAAAAAATACCGCGAACCTTTCATGCCGTTGGTTCCCGGAATAGTGCATGTACCACCAGATAATTTGGAGAAAGTCAAAGATGCTATAAACGAGAAAACAGCGGCAATAATCGTTGAACCCATCAGGGGCGAAGGAGGAATAAGAGTTCCACCAGACGGTTTTCTTCAAGGGCTACGCGAGATCTGCCGTGAAAAGAATGTGTTGCTCATATTTGATGAAGTTCAAACAGGGCTGGGTCGAACAGGAAAAATGTTTGCTTGCGAACACTGGAAAACTGTGCCGGACATTATGTGTCTCGCAAAACCCCTTGCTGGAGGTCTACCTATAGGTGTAACAGTGGCAAAAGAAAACATTATGTCTTCCTTTAAGGTGGGCGAGCATTCAAGCACTTTCGGCGGGAACCCATTGGTGTGCGCCGCTGCATCTGCAACCATCGACGTCATCGTACGAGAGAAGCTGCCAGAACGGGCAGCGACCAACGGGGAATACTTCAAGAAAAAACTCGCAGGCCTCAAGGAAAAACATAGAATTATAAAAGAAGTTCGCGGTCTTGGATTAATGCTTGGCATGGAACTCCGAGTCGACATCTTAAATGCTTTACTACGTATGCTCGATCGTGGTGTACTCTTGCTAGAAGCAGGTCGCAACGTTCTACGTTTTCTACCACCGCTTGTGATTGAACGCGAACAGATTGACCAAGTAGTTTCCATGCTTGACGCCACTGTGGAGGAAGAAGAAAACGCAAGAAACACAAATTCACTTCCTCGCTGAACTGTTGAGCGCCTACAGCCCCTCAGGCAAAGAGCAAACAGTCGCCGAAATACTTCGCAAGGAAATGTCTGCATTAGGCTACAACGTTAAGAGAGACGAGGTGGGGAACATAATAGGCGAAATCGGTGAGGGCTCGCTTGCGATCCTGTTGTGCGGGCATATGGATACTGTGCCAGGATACATTCCTGTGAGAATGGCGGATGGAAGACTTTACGGCAGAGGCGCGGTAGACGCTAAGGGTCCACTTGCAGCTCTTGTTTTGGCTGCAGCTCAAGCAGCAAAAGAAGCCTCAGGCATGAAAATCACGGTTGCCGCGGTCGTTGAAGAAGAACGCAAAAGTAAAGGGATCAAGCATTTGATAGCTCAAAATTTGAAGGTCGACTACGCAATCTTTGGAGAACCAAGCGGCGTGGAAAACATAACAATAGGTTATAAAGGAAGTCTGCATTTAAAGTTCACCCTAAAGACAGGGACGGGGCATTCCGCCGCCCCATGGTTATATGATAACGCGGCCGAGAAAGCTTACGAACTTTGGCTTGAAATCAAGCGTAACCACTCAAAGTTTGTTAGACCTGAAAGTCAGTATAACTCAGTGACCTTATGTCTAACTCGTTTGTCAAGCGGCAGCAGAGGAGCTTCAATTGTTCCTTCAAAATGCCAAATGCAAGTAGACATGCGAATCCCGCCTGGACTCGCCTCCACGCAACTTCTTGAGGAGACTGAAAAAGTACTTGCCTGCTTCAAGACTGCAAATCCAAAAGTAGACATAAGTTTTTTGGTGGAAGATTCGAATGAACCCTTCGAGGTTGAGAAGCATTCGCCATTGGTACGTGCTATATCATACTCCATAAGAAAAGTGCGAAACAAGCAACCAACACTCCTCAGGAAAACTGGAACAGGTGACATGAACATACTTGGGCACACAATGCGCATACCCGTCGTCACATATGGTCCAGGTAACTCGCATTTAGACCACACGCCAAAAGAGCACATTATGATAAAAGATTACTTGGATAGCATTGAAATATATAAGACAGCTCTGCTGAGACTAAATGAATTACACAAAAATAACTGAGTTCGGATGGTTTATCACGAACTTGTGGCGGTGATCTGGTGCTATTGCCAAGCTCTGTGAAGTTTAAATTCATCATGAATGGCTCTGACTACTTGCTCGCCGTCTTTCTCTTTGACCACGAATGAAATGTTCAGTTCAGAGGAGCCTTGAGCGATCATGCGAATGTTGATTCCGCTCTTGGCTACAGCTGTAAAAATCCGTGAAGCAACTCCTAAAGTGCCCTGCATGTTAGCGCCCATCACCGCGATAACACATATATCATCTTCGGCTGAAACTTGACTTACCATTTTTCCCAGCAATGCAATCTCTAAGGTACTAACAGCACGAGCCATTAAACTCCTGCGCACAATCAGGGAGATGCTTGCTTCAGAAACAGCCACCGAAACCATCATAACGTTTATGCCATTTTTGCCGAGCACATCGAAAACTTTTGCGTAGCTTCCAGGCGCGCCGACCATTCCAGCACCGCTTATGTTTATCAAAGCAACATCCTTGATTAATGCCACAGCCTTCACAACGTCGGTTGAACGCGCTGTGGTAGTGCTCGAAATCAGCGTTCCTGGATTGGACGGGTTAAACACGTTTCTTATTCTTACAGGTATATTTTCCTTCATCGCAGGTTCAAGCGCTCTAGGATGCATCGCTTTTGCTCCGAATATTGCCATTTCAGCTGCTTCTTGATATGAGAGTTCAGGCAGCATTCTCGCGGTTGGAATAATTTTCGGGTCTGCCGTCATTATTCCGTCAACATCCGTCCATATCCATACTTCATCAGCTGAAAGAGCGACGCCTAGGATTGTTGCAGTGTAGTCTGAACCACCTCGACCAAGAGTTGTAACCGTTCCCTCCTGTGTCGCAGCGATGTAACCTGTAACCACAGGGATTATTCCCCTTTCGATTATTGGTTGTAGTCTTTCTCTAACTTGATGCGCCGTAACGTTCATTAACGGATTGGCTTCGCCGAAATTCGAGTCTGTAACTATCCCTGCATCTTTTCCCGTCAACCATTTTGCCTCTAACCCTAAGTCGCGCATGGTACCCCACAATATGGGCGCGGACAACCTTTCGCCAAAGGACAAGACATAATCCTTGGATTTTGGAGTTAGTTCTCCCAAATAGTTTATTCCAACAAGCACCTTTTCAAGTTCATTCATCGTTGACTTAATTGTTTGAGAAACTTCGGCTTTTATACTTCGCTTCTCAATTGCAGCTGAAATAACTTCTGAATGCCTCGATAATAACTTCTCCTTGAACTCTTGAACATAACTTTCACTACGATTCTTAGCCTGCTCAGCCGCTTCTAAAAGCCAGTCTGTAACACCTGCCAACGCGGAAGTTACGACGACTACTTTAAAGCCATTCTTATGGTTTTCCGAAACTATCGAAGCTACATGTCGCATGTTCGTTCCATTAGCGACAGAGGTTCCACCAAATTTCATAACGACCTTTTTTGCTTTATCCAAGGAAACCATCTCAGTATGTCAGTAGTCTACTCGCCAATTTCTGTCTTATGTCCAGCAAATCTCTTAGGACCGCACTTGCCGTTTCTATTCCACCCGCGCCACGGCCTATTATAGTTTCTTCACCTGCAAACTCCGAGACAAATGTTACTGCGTTTAGAACTCCGCTGACACACATGGGATTGTGCTTGGAGATCTCCAGCGGCATCACTGCGGCCACTTTGTCCACGGAACCTACGAGTTTAATTGTGTTCCCCCTCTTAGCTGCATCTTCAAGTTTGTTCAGTGTGACGCCACGTATGCCTGTAACTTTTACGTCTTTTAAGGTCAATTTCTTGTTCATTATCCAATTCGCCATTATAACCACTTTACAAGCCGTATCGATTCCTTCAACATCCATAGTCGGGTCAGCTTCAACGTATCCAAGTTTCTGCGCATTGAGGAGTGCTTGCTCAAATGTGATTCTTTTTTCCTCCATTTGGGTGAGAATGTAGTTTGTTGTACCGTTAAGTATGCCATGGATGGCAACAATCTTGTCGCCTTGCAGACATTTCTTCGCGAATTCTAGTACAGGTGTGCCCCCGCCGACTGTTCCACTAAACCGAAGGTATACTTTGTTGTAATCCGCCAATTCCGTAAGAGCGGGGAGCGCAAGTGCAAGTGGCCCCTTGTTGGTCGTTACAACATGTTTTCCCGCCTTGAAGGCTGCCTTGATATGTGACAAACCTGGTTCTCCATCTTTCACGTTGGTCGCGGTGGTTTCCACAACTACTTCGGCTTCGACATTTTCAAGGACTTCAAGAGGTAACATGCCCGTCCGACCAAACTTGGGATAGGCAGCCACTGTGCCCTTTAATTGTTTAGTCAACAATGACTTTTGCATATCCAAGCCTTCAGGCTTAACAGCGGCCCCGCTGCTATCTGCTATTGCGACGATTTTCGGGTTGAAACCGTACTCTTGCAGAATTTCACTCTGTCTGCGTATCAAAATCTGCACGACACTTTGCCCGACAACGCCGAAGCCTATCAGTATAATTCTCATCTATTCACCTGCGTTACGGCCAAAGTTGTATGTTCTACGAAACCCAGCATTCGTTCGATAGCACCAGGTTCAGCATCAACTTCAACGGTTTTCTCGCAGGTCAACATTACAGCGTCGGGGTCTTTCAAGCCGTGTCCTGTTGTCACGCAGACAACCCGTTCGTCAGGGTCGACTTCGCCGTTTTCAACCAGTTTTATCAGGCCTGCGATCGAGGCCGCACTTGCCGGTTCAACGAAAAGCCCCTCGGTGCGTGCAAGCGTTTTCTGAGCTGATAGGATTTCCTCGTCAGTCACAGTTTCGGCAATTCCTCCTGAATCACGAATTGCCCTTAACGCTTTTTTCCAGCTGACAGGCGCGCCTATACGTATCGCCGTGGCTATCGTCTCAGGTTTTTCTGTGAATGTAATCTTTAAACTTTTGCTTTTGAAGGCTTGAACGATTGGCGCGGCGCCAACAGCTTGAATTCCCGTCATTTTGGGAACAGTTTTTACGAAGCCAAGCTTGTGGAATTCCAAGAAGCCCTTCCATATGGCACTGATGTTGCCAGCGTTACCCACTGGAACCACAACTCTGTCTGGGCTTTCGCCGCCTAGTTGTTCCACAACTTCGAAAGCAAGCGTCTTTTGTCCTTCAATTCTGAAAGGATTTACCGAGTTGAGCAGGTAAATGTTTCTGTGTGTTTCTGAAAGTTTCAGGACGATACTGAGAGCTTCGTCAAAGTTACCTCTAACCTGCAGGATCTTGGCGCCATAAACCATTGCCTGCGCAAGTTTTCCATAAGCAATTTTACCTGAAGGGATTAGTACGACACACTGCAGTCCAGCTTTTGCGGCATAAGCAGACAGCGAAGCTGATGTGTTTCCAGTTGAAGCGCATATTACCGTTTTTGCATCCAATTCCAAAGCCTTCGTCACGCCTACCGTCATGCCCCTGTCCTTGAACGATCCTGTCGGGTTTTCGCCTTCGTTTTTGGCGTAAAGCCGCCTTAGACCAAGCTGTTTTCCCAATCGCTTCAGGAAATGCAGACATGTTCCGCCTTCATTTAAGGAAACAATCTTTGAAGAGTCACTTATCGGCAGCAAGTCTCTATATCGCCAAACTGAAATTGGCAGTTTTTGCCAGGCGCTCTGTTCGAGTCTTTTGGCAACGTCTGAGAAATCATATTGCACTTCCAGTAAGTCTCCGCACTTCTTGCAGAAATAGACTACTTCATCAATTCCATACGTACTTCCGCAGTTAATGCACTGCTGAAAGGTCAATGGCGTTCCTCCAAAACTGTCGCTCCTTTACCGGGTCTTGTAGTGAACACTTCTGCTCTGACACCAGCAGACTTAAAGCCTTCATGCATGGCATCAGCGACTTTTTGCGTGTCAGCCCTTTTACTGTTAACTACTGCAAGCATCGCTGGGCCTGCTCCACTTATGGTTACACCACACGCGCCAGCTTCAAACGCTTTTTCCTTAACTTGTATGTAGCCTGGAATCAGAAATGCCCTGGCAGGCTCAACAATAGCGTCACACATAGATTTTCCTATTAGGTCTACATCTCCCAACACGAACCCAGCGGCTATGGCTGCAGCCTTTCCAAGGTTCCAAACATGCTTTTCCATGGGGATGTGTTTGGGCACAACCGACCTTGCTTTTTTAGTCTTGCTGACTGGAACATTTAATTCAGGTACTGCAACACACAGCTGCATGTTTTCAGGTGCATCTAGGCAGACGATTTCGAGCGGGTCATAAGACCTAATGATCACAAAACCGCCGCAGATGGCGGCTGAAACATTATCGGCGTGAGCGGACCCTGCAGAGGCTACTTCGCCTTTGGCAGCCAACCAAACAAGTTTTTCTCTACATAAGTCGAGGTCGAACATACGGTTCATCCCATAAGCCACAGCCGCCGCCGAAGCCGCACTACTTCCAAGCCCTCTACCTGGAATTATACCTTTTTCGATCCTGACTAGGACACCTGTTGATAAATCGTACTTCTTAAGTATCTGTTTCGCAACTATGCCTGCCGAGTTTTCTTCAGGCACTGTTGAAATGGTTTCTGCAAGTATCCCTGTAACTTCGATCTTTATTCCCGAAGGTTTTCTTAGTAACGTAACTTTATCGCTGGGTTTCTCGAGTGCGAGGGCAAACACGTCGAAGCCAGGTCCCATGTTTGCGCTGGTCGCTGGCACCTTAACTGTGATGTAATCCAATGGCATTTTTTCCATCACTAGACTTGCTGAGTAGCACGTTATGGTTATTAATGTTGTCATTCAGGTTCGATGAAAATTCCAGTCGCACAGTGGTCACTTTTGTTAGCCGACCATACTGGATAATGTTTCGTAGGCTTTTAGGCCGTCTTTTTTCTCGACAACAATTATGGTCTCAGTCCAGCATGAAATGAATTCTATTATATTCACGTTTTGTTCAGCCAGCATTGTAGTGAGAAAAGCTACTACTCCAGGTGTGACCTCCAACTCTTCCGGAGAGTTTATGACGAGCATTGTGCAACTGTCATGTTTAACCAACGTGTTAATTCTTTCAGGCATCTCGTTTCGGTCAAGAAGATAAACATGTTTCCCAAGCAAATCCACTTTCATACCTGTCTTGGTTTGCACCTCTTTCGATGTGATGATGACTGCTTTTCCATCATACAGCGTTATGGCGCTTCGCTTCAGTAATTGGAGAACCCTTTCTTCTCGTTTTTGTTTGCGCTTCTGCAATTCACCTGCAAAGCGTCTGAGTGCGGCCTTTATGGCGACGATGTTGCCTGTTTGTAGTTCTTCGTGAACTTGACGTGCTAACTCAGTTATGTTAACGATGCCTTTTTCGAGCGCCTCAAGTAAATAGGGTTTGTTTCGAAGGTAATTTCTTACTTCTTGGGCGGTTGTCATGTTACAAATAAGTATCAAATGGGACATTTAAAGCTTAGCGAGTCACAAAAAAGTCGCAAAGTTTAAAAATATGGCCCTGAAGTTAAGGGAAACAATTCACCAATCAAAAGCGGGAAGCATAATGAAGGAAAAAATCGTGTTAGCTTATTCAGGCGGACTCGACACTTCTGTTCTAGTTAAGTGGCTCCAAGAAAAATACGACGCTGAAGTAATAACGGTAACAGTCAACATTGGTCAACAAGAAAACCTAGTTGAAATAGCGGAGAAAGCCTGTAAACTCGGCGTCATCAAGCATCATTCGGTCAATGCACTTGAAGAATTCGCGTTACACTATATTTTTCCAGCAGTGAAGGCAAATGCACTTTACGAGGGGAAATATCCAATAAGCACTGCGCTTTCAAGACCCCTTATTGCTTCAAAAATGGTTCAGATCGCTGAAAGAGAAGGCGCAACAGGGTTAGCTCACGGGTGCACTGGCAGGGGCAACGACCAAGTACGCTTCGAGGTTACGTTGGCTTCGTATGCTCCTGAACTGAAAATAATCGCTCCAGTCCGCGAATGGGGCATGACGCGGGAAGAAGAAATAGAGTATGCCAAGGCAAAAGGGATACCAGTTTCGACAGCTGCAAAGAAGTACAGTATAGACGCGAACATATGGGGACGCGCAATCGAATGCGGTGCGCTAGAGGATGCATGGCAAGAACCGCCAGAAGACGCGTTCGAATGGACTGTTTCTCCTGAAAAAGCCCCAAACGAGCCGGAATACGTAAGCATACGGTTTGAGTCAGGCATTCCGGTTGCGGTAAATGGCGTAACGTTGCAACCAGTAGACCTGATCGAGCAATTGAATAGATTGGCAGGCAAACATGGCGTCGGACGAATAGACCACGTAGAAGATAGACTTGTAGGCATAAAATCTCGAGAGGTTTACGAATGTCCCGCCGCCACGCTGATCATAGAAGCTCATCGAGACCTTGAGAAGTTGGTGCTTACATGGCATGAGTTGTCCTTCAAACAACAAGTTGACGAGCACTGGGCTTTCTTGGCGTATGCAGGATTATGGGCGCATCCGTTGCGGCAAGAACTCGACGCGTTTATAGATAGAACACAGGAACGCGTCACTGGCGAAGTACGATTGAAACTTTACAAGGGAAATTTAAGAGTCATAGGTCGTTCATCAACCATGTCACTTTACGATAAAAACCTAGCCAACTACAACATCAAGGCAACCTTCAACCAGTCGTATGCAAAAGGCTTCATCGAACTTTGGGGCTTACAAACAAGAATGTACAACATATTGAAGCACAAAGCTGGTAAACAAGCCGGTAATGGGGTGTAAGACGGGGACAGAGTAGGACTCACGGCAAATCGAACGTGAATGGTGCGGTATCATGGCAAAAATCTTAGAAGGCGGTCGACTGCAGAAACGGCGAGATGACGTTCTGAAGTTTACGTCTTCAATCAACGACGATGCGCGGCTGTTGAATGCGATTCTCGACATTAACAAGGCACATACAGTAATGCTCATCGAACAGGGAATAGTCAACGCGTCATCAGGCAAAAAAATCCTTGAAGCTCTCAACAAACTTGAACACATGCAGCTAAGCTCAACAGCCGAGGACGTTCACATGGCGGTAGAAGAAGCTGTAATCGAAAATGTCGGTATCGACGTCGGTGGCAGTCTACACGTTGCTAAGAGCAGGAACGACCAAGTTGCAACGGCGATACGCATGGTTCTGCGGGAGCAAATGCTCGACTTGATGCTGACATTAACACAACTTCAAGATTCACTACTAAACCAGGCGGAGGCACACGCTTCCAAAATAATTTTGGAGTACACACACCTGCAACCAGCTCAACCAGTCACTTTCGGTCATTATTTACTCTCGCATGTTGAAGCCTTCAACAGAGACATAGCACGGTTGAGAGACGCCTATGAGAGAATAAACACTTGCCCTTTAGGCGCGTGCGCGCTTGCAACGACAAGTTTTCCAATAAACCGTGACAGAACTGCAACGCTTTTAGGGTTCGCCCGAGCTATGGGCAACTCGATTGACGCTGTTGGAAGCAGGGACTTCATACTCGAAGTTGTGGCAGCGGTAACTTTTATAGCAATAAACCTCAGTCGATTTGCTGAAGACCTAATAATCTGGAGCACGCCAGACTTCAACGTAATTGAACTACCCGACGAGTTCGCTTCAACCAGCAGCATAATGCCTCAGAAAAAGAACCCTGAAGTCCTAGAAGTCATTCGCGCTAGGGCTGGTCACGTGCTTGGAAACTTTGCATCCGTAACCGCGATAATGAAAGGGTTGCCTTCAACTTATAACCTTGACTTTCAAGAAATTACACCTAAACTATGGGACAGTATTGAACGCGTTAAAGCTTCACTGCAAATGTGTATGCTTCTCGTCCCTAACGTGAAGATTAAAGATGGCGTTTCTGAAAAAGCCTCGCGAAGTTTTGTAGCTGCGACAGAACTAGCCAACATGCTTGTTCGGAAGTATTCATTACCTTTCAGGACAGCTCATAGAGTGGTTGGAGCTCTTGTAAAGGATTTAGTGGACTCCAAGAAAACATTGCAAGATGTAACACCGCAACTCCTGCAAGAAATCGCAAGAGATTATGCTGGTGTCGTTATATCAGTAACCTTGGAAGACATCGCTTCAGCAATAGACATACACAGAATAGTCGAGAGCTACAATGTTAAGGGTGGACCTGCACCTGCCGAAGTGCAAAGTGCTGTCCGCGCTTGGAGAAACATTATCGCTCAAACAAAAACGGGCATAAACCAGCTAGAAGAAAAACTCAAAGAATCACGGAAAAACCTTGAAGCCTCGGTCAAGACGCATATCAAAGCGCACGAATGTGAAAACAGAAGACTTAAAAAGTTAAATCCGTAGGTAGTATAGGGCATTGGCTCAAGAATATAGTTCCAGCAAAAGCAAAAAAGCGGTTTTAGCTTTAGAAGATGGCACTGTTTTTCTCGGCAATGGCTTTGGCGCGGCTACAAAAGCAGCGGGTGAAGTTGTTTTCTCGACTTCAATGGTGGGTTACCCTGAAGCACTCACCGACCCCTCCTATAGGGGTCAAATCCTCACTTTGACTTATCCGCTTATTGGGAACTATGGCGTCCCATCCTACGACCTTTGCTATGGGCTACCAATCTATTTTGAGTCCGTGCGCATCCAAACTGCAGGGTTAGTCATACATGAGCTTTGTATGGCGCCACATCATTGGGCCTCTGTAAGAACGCTGGATAAATGGCTTGCTGATGAAGGCATTCCCGGAATCTACGGTGTGGACACACGGCGGTTAACCAAAAAGCTAAGAATGCACGGTGTAATGTTGGGTTTAATAGAAGTTCTCGCTCCGGGTGAAGAACCCGACATCGACACGCTTAGGAAGGAAGCCTCACACGTTCAGGATCCTAATCTGGCCGACCTTGTAGGTTTGGTCTCTGTAAAAGAGCCGGAGTACTATAAAGTTGAAGGCGACAAGACAGTTGTTCTAGTCGACTGCGGCGTCAAAAACAGTATAATTCGAAACTTTTTGAAACGCAACGTCAACGTTGTACGGGTACCATACACTTTTTCTGCTAAAGAAGTGCTTGAATATAATCCTGCAGGAGTTGTTATAAGTAACGGCCCGGGAGATCCTAAGAAGTGTTCTGAAACTATTGCGTGTGTAAGAGAACTCATTGAGGTTGTCCCTGTAATGGGCATATGCCTCGGCAATCAGATTCTTGCGCTTTCGCAAGGCGGTGACACTTACAAAATGAAGTTTGGTCATCGGTCTCAGAACCAGCCAGCCTACGACGTTAACACGGGCAGATGCTACATAACCACACAGAACCACGGCTACGCTATTGATTCAGGGTCGCTCAGTCAAACATCTCTGGAAACATGGTTCATCAATGCTAACGATAAGACTGTTGAAGGCGTTAGGCACAAGGTTCATCCGGTTTTTGCAGTTCAATGGCACCCAGAAGCTTCGCCAGGACCGTACGACACAGCTTTCCTCTTCGACGAATTCGTAAAATTGATGGAGACCATGTAGCAATGCCAAAGTTTGACTGGATCCGCAAGGTTCTGGTTCTGGGCAGTGGTGCAATAAAAATAGGCGAAGCTGCCGAGTTTGACTATTCAGGCAGCCAATGCCTTAAAGCACTTAAGGAAGAGCATATCGAAACAGTTCTCATCAACCCGAACATCGCCACAATTCAAACAGACCCACGTTTCGCAGACAAAGTTTACCTGCTACCAGTAACGCCTGAGTACGTGGAAAAAGTCATACAGAAAGAAAAGCCTGATAGCGTGTTGCTCGGGTTTGGCGGACAAACAGCGCTCAACTGTGGTGTGGAACTTGCCAAAAAAGACATCTTCGAGAAGTACAACGTTAAGGTTCTCGGGACTCCTGTAAGAGCGATTGAAGAAACCGAAGACCGTGAACTCTTCAGACAAGCAATGCTCAGAGCAGAAGTACCGCCGTTAAAAAGCAAGTCCGCAACCTCCGTTAAAGCAGCTTTGGAAGTCGCTGAAGAAATAGGCTACCCCGTAATCGTCCGCGTAGCCTACACCCTTGGGGGAAAAGGTTCCGGAGTAGCTTACAACGCTAAAGAACTGCGCGAAATAGTTACGCGCGCTCTTGCCCAAAGCATGATCACCCAGGTGCTTGTGGAAGAATATGTGGGTCACTGGAAAGAAATAGAGTATGAAGTTATGCGCGACTACGCAGGTAACTGCCTGACTGTGTGCAACATGGAAAACTTTGACCCTATGGGCGTCCACACAGGCGACTCTATAGTGGTGGCACCCTCGCAGACATTGACAAACAGGGAGTATCATCTTATACGCTCATCATCCATCGATACAATACATAGCCTAGGTATAGTCGGCGAATGCAACATACAGTGGGCTCTTCATCCGAAATCAGAGGAGTACCGTGTCATCGAAGTAAATGCGCGTATGTCAAGAAGTTCCGCTTTAGCAAGTAAAGTAACTGGTTATCCATTAGCCTACATTGCTGCCAAGCTTAACATCGGTTATCTCCTTCCCGAACTCGTAAACAAGGTCACAGGGGTCACAACAGCCTGCTTTGAGCCTGCGCTGGACTACGTCGTCGTCAAAATTCCACGGTGGGACCTGCAGAAATTCAAGAATGCTGATCGCCATCTAGGTCCTCAAATGCGTTCAGTTGGTGAAGTCATGGCCATCGGTCGATGTTTCGAGGAAGCCTTGCAGAAAGCTGTGCGGATGCTTGACATCGGAAAACTGGGTGTGGTTTGCAATCCAGAAGACAACGAGCCAGAACCGCTTGAACGAATAAAGGATGTACTAGCAAACCCCACGGACGAGCGTTTATTCAAAATTGTTAAAGCGCTTAAAATGGGCGTCTCAATAGAGGAAATCTATCGTCTCAGCGGGATTGACCCGTTCTTTCTGTACAAAATCCAGAACATTATACGCATGGAAGAAAAACTGCGCAAAATGCATCTTGAAGACAGTGAAGCAGTGAAAACGCTGCGTGAAGCAAAACGCATAGGCTTTTCTGATGAGCAGATTGCGGCATGCATTCAGGTGTCTGAACCAACTGTAAGAGAGTTCAGAAAACAGTGCAGGATAGCTCCTGTCGTAAAACAGATAGACACGCTTGCAGCTGAGTGGCCAGCAAGAACAAACTACTTGTATCTGACATATGGCGGAGACGAAGACGATATAGAGTTCAGTCATGACCGGACCAAAGTAATGGTGCTTGGCGCGGGTGTTTTCCGAATCGGCTCAAGTGTCGAGTTCGACTGGTGCGGCGTAAACACTGTTTGGGCGTTGAAAAAGTATGGTATCCAAGAAGCAATAATGGTGAACTACAATCCAGAAACGGTATCAACAGACTATGATGTTTCAGACAAGCTGTACTTCGAAGAACTAACTCTCGAGCGAATTCTAGACATATATGAAAAGGAACATCCAGACGGCGTGGTCGCCAGCGTAGGCGGGCAAATCCCAAACAACCTTGCTTTGAAGCTTTCCCGCTCTGGCGTAAACCTCTTGGGCACGTCAGCTGAAGACATCGACCGCGCAGAAGACAGGTCAAAATTCAGTGCCTTACTTGACCAGCTGGGGATACCGCAACCAAAATGGAGCAAGCTAACCTCAATTCAGAGCGCCAAGAAGTTTGCAGAAGAAATCGGATACCCCGTCATAGTTCGTCCAAGCTATGTCTTGTCTGGATCAGCGATGCGTGTAGCCTACGACGAAACTGCGCTTGAAAACTATCTGAAGCTTGCAGCCAAGGTCTCAAAAGACAATCCAGTGGTAATCTCTAAATTCATGGAACACGCCAAAGAGGTTGAGGTCGACGGAGTTTCTGACGGAGAAATCTGCCTGATCGGAGCAATAATGGAGCATGTTGAAAACGCTGGCGTTCACAGCGGCGACGCCACGATGAGCATTCCGCCGCAGACAATATCACTCGAGGTACAGCAGAAAATCGAGGATGCAACGCAGAAAATTGTTAAGGCCCTTAGAATCAAAGGTCCATACAACATTCAATACTTAGTAAAGGACGGCGTAGTATACGTTATTGAATGTAACCTTCGGGCGTCAAGGTCTATGCCTTTCGTGAGCAAGACCCGCGGAGTAAACCTGATCGACCTTGCAACGTTTGCGATGCTGGGACGGAAATTCAAGGAGTTGCCGCAGTTAAGTTTTCCACGCATACGCCATGTCGGTGTCAAAGTGCCACAGTTCAGCTTTATGCGCCTAAGCGGCGCCGACCCTGTGCTCGGTGTGGAAATGCTCAGTACAGGCGAAGTAGCATGTTTAGGCGAAAATTTCGCCGATGCTTTTTCCAAGGCGCTGGAGGCTGCAGAGTTCAGGATTCCCCCTAAAGGCGGTTCAGTACTCCTAACCATAGGTGGAAAAGAACCGAAAAAGCGGGCTGTACCAATTGCGAAAGCTCTTGAGGAGATGGGCTTTAAGATTTATGCCACACAGCACACCGCCGAAGTGCTGCGTGAAGCTGGACTGAAGAATGTGACGACTCTCTATAAAATTAAAGAAGCAGACGCCAACCCTAACATTCTCGACTACCTGCAAGAACGCAAGATAGACCTGGTAATAAACGTGCCAATGGCAAACAAGAGCACAAGCTACACTGAAGTCTTGACTGATGGGTACATTATACGTCGGCAAGCAGTCGAATTTAACGTTCCAGTCATCACAAACCTTGAGCTGGCAAGCCAGCTCGTGAAGGTTCTGACGCAGAAAGGTCAGAATGATTCATCCATACGCTCCCTAAACGAGTACATGGACGAACTGCCTTGGAAGTATTGGTGACGCATGAGCCTCGTTCAAGCCAAAAGGTATTAATAAACGAGCTTTGCTTTCGAATGCATTGTCTGGAGGAATCAAAACTCGCCTCTCAGAGTCGAACGCGTTCAATAGAAGAAATCAACCGGAAAATCCGTTCTGGCGACGTTCAAGTTCTGACAGCTGAAGAAATGAAGAAACTGGTAGAAAGCAGCGGCGTGGAAGTCGCCTTCAAAGAAGTTGATATTGTAACCACAGGCACTTTCGGAGCAATGTGTTCTTCAGGCGCCATAATAAACCTCGGGCACTCCGACCCTCCGATTAAAATCCACCGTGCATGGATAAACGATGTCGAAGTAAGTCATCCAGGCGCCGCCGTAGACCTCTACATAGGCGCAACAGCTACGTCGGAAACTAACTCTTTTGAGTATGGCGGCGGTCACGTAATCGAGGATCTTGTGCGCGGAAAAGAAGTTGAGCTTCGAGCCGTTGCGTACGGTACAGACTGTTATCCCAGAACTAAACTTAAAACTCACTTGACTAAGGACGACCTGAACCAGTTTTACCTACTTAATTTCCGCAACTGTTACCAAAGATACAATTGCGCGGTTAACACCCGTGATGAAACAATCTACACCTACATGGGAAAACTTCTTCCGCGCATGAGAAATGCCACGTTCTCAGGCGCTGGAGAACTGAACCCCCTCATGAACGACCCTGACTACGAAACCATAGGTGTGGGTACACGCATTTTCCTTGGCGGCGCGCAAGGCTACGTTATTGGCGAGGGAACACAGCATGACCCACGGAACCTTAACGGGACACTCATGGTTCGCGGAAACTGCAAAAATATGAGCCCCGAGTTCCTAAGGGGCGCAACCTTTACCAAATATGGTGCCACACTCTATGTCGGAATAGGCATTCCAATACCAATACTAAATGTTGGTCTAGCAAAGAAAACCGCCATCCGCGATGAGGAAATCTTCACAAACGTGGTTGACTACGGCATTCCAAGGCGAGATAGACCCGAGCTTGCGCGCGTAAGCTATAAAGAATTGAAATCAGGACGCATAACAGTCGGAGATAAGTCCGTAAGAGTGAGCTCGCTTTCAAGCTTGAAGACGGCTAGAAAAATCGCTGAAACACTTAAGTCATGGATAGAAAACGGGCTCTTCTACTTAACGCAGCCTGTAGAACGTTTGCCCACAGACACTGTGTTCAAGCCAATGCGGCAGACTGAGGAGACGCCTTTCGTCGCTGCAGTCATGCAGCCTGCAGTCACGTGTAGCGAAGACGAAGAGGTAAGAGCAGTGGCTGAACGCATTGTCAGCAAGTCTGTAAATCACATAGTAGTAGTAGACGAAAAAGGAATTCTCCACGGAATAGTCACTTCGTGGGACATAACCCGCGCTATGGCAGAAGGGTGCAAATCACTTTCTGACATCCTTACACGACACGTAATCACCGCCAAGCCAGACGAGCCATTAGAAACGGCTTCCAAAAGAATGGCCCAGCACAACATTTCAGCTTTGCCCGTCGTAGACAACGAAAGGAAAGTGCTAGGAATAATCACGGCGGAAGACGTTTCCAAAATGTTGGGACGGTGAAAAAATGGTTAGAATACTGCTAAAATTCCCGGAAAAAATAGTTGACGAACCAATAATCTCCCAAGTGATTCTCACGTTGAAAGCACCTCTGAACATAATTACAGCGTACGTGAACTCTAAAGGCGGCGAAGTGCTAGTAGAAGTTCCTGAAGACAAAATGGAAACTGTGGTTGCGGCATTCAGAAAACATGGTGTAAGCGTCAGCTTGCCGAAATTCATCGAAGTCGACGAGACGAAGTGCATAAACTGCGGTGCTTGTGTCGCACTTTGTCCCTTCGAGGCAATTACTCAGCAGGAAGACGGCTCAATCATTTTTAACAAGGAGAAATGCGTCGGAAGTACATGTGGTACTTGCGTAGACGCATGCCCAGCCAGAGCCATCAGGTCTGTTAAGCAAGAAAACACCACGTTGACCAACCGCCACACCATTAAAAGCGGTCAGCTAAGATCATGAGCTTTTGGAAGCAAAAGTTCAGGTATAACGAAACAGTTTGCACCTTACTCGCTGACAAAAAAGAAGCCATAGACGCAGCTATAGACTCAATAAAGCACAACCGAAGGCAACTCGATGTGTATTGTAGGTGCCACCCCCACTTCCTCGAGTCTCTTGAACCTGTGCCTGTACCGCCAGAGCCTCCCATAGCAAAGCTTATGGCAGAAGCTGCCCGTACGGCAAGCGTCGGACCGATGGCAGCTGTGGCGGGCGCACTGGCAGACTTGGCTGTGAAGGCTATGGAGAGCACTGGTTGCAAAGTGGCAGTTGTGGAAAACGGCGGCGAAGTTTCTGCCATATCTGATCAAACAATCGATGTCGCGCTGTCAGCAGGGGACTCTGAATTCTCAAAAAGGTTCGGCTTTAGACTTACAGATTTTCCCGTTGGAATCGCAACGAGTTCAGGAGTTTTCAGTCACGCGTTAAGTTTCGGAGATGCTGAAGCCGTTACCATTTTCTCGAGCAATGCGGCGTTGGCGGATGCAGCGGCAACAGCTGTATGCAATGTTGTTAAAGGTGGAAATCCGCGTAAAGCGATCGAGTTTGGACTACGAAAAGCTCTATCAATCGACGGCGTTAAGGGCGTGCTGATAATATACCAGAAGCTCGTTGGAACTGCCGGAAATATTCCACAAATAATCAAAGTAAACCTGTAACGAATGGAAAATCTTATGTCGCTAAGCGTATGTGCTACGCGGCGAAGTTTTGTGAAAGCCTCCCCAGAGCGTGCTCTCAAAGCTTTGACTGTTTTTTACGACACAGTAAATGGCGTGAAGGGTGACTTACATGTGTAGTGCGGCTCACATAGTTCTTGCTGTTGCTCAATTTTACAGTTGCCATGAACCGACCTGCGCGTTCATTGCGGCTGAGCGGCTTGCCAGCTGATTTTCGCCGAAAGGCTTTTATTTTAGAAGCAACTTCCCCTTTCAAAAAGGTTCGAAGCTAAATGGTCATCGCAGCATTACCCAGAATTGCTGATACTTTCATGCAGTACTTTAGCTTCGAATATTATTTTTACTATTTTAGTTAAGCCCGGAAAAACACGCGAAAGCTGTTCAAGTTCCGGGCACATGTAAGAGGGTGTTTGTGATGGAAAAAATAAGGTCTTGCAGAAGAATTGTAGTCAAATTCGGCGGCTCTAGCTTAGCGGACCATGAAAGACTGTTGAAGGCTGCGACCTCCGTTGTCAATGAAGCACGACAAGGTGCACAAGTAGCTGTTGTTGTTTCGGCCATGGGAAAAACGACTGATATGCTTCTGAGCACTGCAAAAAATACGTCTAACGGGAAATTGTCGAAACACGAATTGGATGATATATTATCAATGGGCGAGCGGACAAGCGTACGGATTTTCGCAGCAACGCTTAGAACAAACGGTGTAGAATCTCGTTACTTTGATCCCCACGACTCTGATTGGCCTATAATAACCGATGCGTCGTTCTCCAACGCCAATCCTTTGCTTGACGAGTGTAGGAAACGCGTCAATGAGTACGTTCTTCCTCTAGTCGAAAAGGGCGTGGTTCCCGTCATCGCCGGGTTTGTTGGAAAAACTTTAGAAGGTAAAGTAACAACGCTTGGTCGAGGAGGAAGCGACACAACAGCGTTCATTCTTGCTGAGGCTCTCTGCGCAGATGAAGTTATCTTAGTTACTGACGCTGATGGAATCATGACAGGCGACCCAAAAATTGTTTCAAACCCTGTAAGACTACGCGAAGTAGACGTAACAACTCTTGTTGGACTGGCTGATTCAGGAGCAAAGTTCATTCACAGAAAAGCTTTGAAGTACAAGCCTGCCCAGATTAATGTCCGCGTGATCAATCATGCCGCTGGTGACTTACAACAAGAAGGAACTGTGATAACCGGCGCCTTACCAACTGAACTCGGTGTAGAAATGGCTCATTCAGCGCCAGTGGCCGCGGTCACAATAGTTGGTCAAAACATTTCGTCAGACCCTTCGGTCATCAAAGAACTTTTGGAAAAAGCAAACGCCCACTCTCAAATCGTCGGGATGTCGATGAACCAGAACTCGATAATACTATATTCTTCGGAAGCGGCAAATGCTGAACAACTTCTAAGAGGGTTGCATAGCACAGTCGTTCAGGCTCCAACGACTATCGCGATGGCTGTAAAGCGGAACTTAGCTTTTTTAAAAGTTAAAGGTGTGGGACTTGAAGAAACTCACGGCATCGTTGGAAGAATCTCCGAAATTCTGCGTCTCAATGAAGTGAACATTGCAGGAATGCTCACTATAACATCGAGCATTCTATTATTTGTTGAGTGGGAAGAACGGGAAAAAGCCTTAAACTTGATTGGAGAAGCACTTAGAAACAGTCAGCAACATATTACTATTCAAAATAGGATACATCAGGAGGTAAAAGAATGAGTCAAGGTAAGAAAAGACGACTGAGTAGAATTTTCCAAGCTGATGGACGCACCGTTGTGGTTCCTATGGATCATGGCGTAACCATTGGACCTGTGCAGGGAATAGAGAACATGCAACGAATTGTCGATCAACTGCTCAAGGGTGGGGTCGACGCAGTCATTGTGCATAAGGGAATTGCTAAGCGTTTAGAAACTGGAAACGCGGGACTTATTGTTCAGCTTTCAGGCTCTTCTAATCTCTGCCCGAACCCGAACAACAAAGTTCAAGTCTGCAGTGTTTTAGAAGCTGTACGGTTCGGTGCTGATGGAGTCGCAGTACACGTAAATGTTGGTGCCCAAGACGAGGACAGAATGCTTATGAAGCTTGGCAAAGTTGCGGAGGAATGTGAATTCTACGGGATGCCTTTGGTTGCCATGATGTACCCGCGTGGTCCAAAAATACCTGATGAGCATTCGCCTGATGCCGTAGCACATGCAGCAAGGCTCGGTGCAGAAATAGGCGCGGACATAATAAAGACAAACTATACAGGTGACGTGGCCTCGTTCAAAACCGTCGTCGAAGGTTGTCCAGCTCCAATACTAATTGCTGGGGGGCCAAAAGCCAAAACAGTAAAGGACGTTCTACGTATGACGTGGGAGTCGATGAGCGCTGGCGCTGCGGGTCTCTCCATCGGGCGCAATGTCTTCCAGCATGAAAACCCTACATTGATGGTTAAAGCGCTTCATACTATAGTGCATGAAGGCGCCTCTGTCGAATCAGCCTTGAAGGTATTAGAGGAATCTCTGTGAAAGAGTTATGGGTTAAAGTCGAAGCAGCAGTTGCTGAGACAGAAAAGCTGCATTTGGCTGCATCCAAAATTGCAGACGTCATAATAACTGATGATAAAGCGGTGAGTCGGTTTGATAAACATGAAATTCAAATCGTAAACAAGCTAGATGAAGATGCCATATCGAAGCTTAAGCGTAATGGAAAGAAAGTTGCAGTCAGGATAAACATTCGCAGAAAAGAGGATGAGGATGCGGCGGCAAGCGCTGCCGAGAGTTCGGTAGATTATGTGCTGCTAAACTGCCTTGACTGGCGTGTCATCCCGTTAGAGAACCTTATTGCTAAGTTGCATGGCAAAAGCAAACTTATCGCTGAAGTTTCAAGCATCGAAGAAGCGCGTTTAATGCTTGAGGCTCTAGAACTCGGCGCGGACGGTGTTCTGCTTAGGGTTTCAAGCGTCGAGGAGCTTAATAGAGCCGCAAGCCTATTGAAAGAAAGCGCTACTGAAATCAAATTAACCCTTGCGCGCGTCTTGCTTGTGAAACAGATCGGTTCTGGTGCGCGTGTGTGCGTTGACACTTGTGACTTGATGAAGCCAGGTGAGGGTCTTCTTGTCGGTTGCCAATCTGCTGGTATGTTTCTCGTCGAAGCCGAAGTTCATGAGAACCCTTATGTCCAAACGAGGCCATTCAGGGTTAATGCTGGCGCCCTCTCAATGTACACGTTAACACCTGCACAGCACACACGATATCTGTCTGAACTCAAGGCAGGTGATGAAGTGTTAATAGTCGATCGGGAGGGAAAAACAAGGCAAGCGAATGTTGGGCGTGTGAAAATCGAGTTCAGACCATTAATTTTGGTGGAGGCAGAAGCTGAAGGCAAGAGACTCAAGGCTATCTTACAGAATGCGGAGACAATCCACCTGCTGACACCTGAAACTTCGAAACCTGTTACAGCGTTATCAACAGGAGACCAAGTGTTAGTGCACATAAGCACTGAAGGCGGGAGGCACTTCGGTTTGGCCGTTGCTGATGAAAAAGTGATAGAACGATGATTCCTAAAGTGTGCGTTTCAATACTTCCGAAAACAGTTGAAGAAACCAGACGTTTAGTTAGGGAAGCCGAGGAAAGCGGCGCTGACTTCGTCGAGGTCCGATTGGACAATCTTGCCGGTACCGAAGTTTTTTCGAGCATCGCAAAAGAAGGGAACATGCCAAAAATAGCTGCAGACCGCAACATTTCAATCGCTAAAAAAATAAGAACGCAACGGTTGCTCCACGCAGCCAAAAGCGGCTTCAATTTTGTGGATTTTGACGTTGACACGCCTAACCTGAAGCGCATCGTTGAAAGCGCAAGGCGTTATGGGGCTGCATGCATTGTTTCCTACCATGATGCAAACGGTACTCCCATAATTGAAGAACTTGAACGGATCCTTCAAAGAGAACTCGAAAGCAAAGCCGCGGTCTGCAAGTTGGTAACAAGTGCGAGAACATTGGAAGACAATCTATTGCTGCTTGACTTTGTAAGACGAAACAGCCAGAAAACGAAACTTGTCTGTTTTGCTATGGGCGAGCACGGAAAAATCTCACGTCTTCTGTCACCCGTCTTCGGCGCTTTCTTTACATTTGCCTCACTTCGCCATGGAAGTGAAACAGCTCCAGGACAGATCACAATTGCTGAAATGCGCCAAGCTTACTCGGTAATAGGGCTGAGCTGCAGATGAGAATTTCTGGGAGAACACGTGTATGCGCGGTAATCGGTGACCCAGTTGAACACAGCCTCAGCCCAGTAATGCATAATGCAGCGTTTGAGGCGAAAAATCTTGACTTCGTATTTGTTTCCTTCAGAGTTGAGAAAGGAAAAGTAGGCAGCGCCTTAAGAGGCATGCGAAGCCTGAACATTCACGGATTAAACGTAACGATGCCGCATAAGTGCGCTGTTCTGAAGTACCTTGATGAAGTTGATGAGACAGCATACTTTCTCGGATCAGTTAACACCATACTGAACTGCGATGGCAAGCTTGTTGGCTTTAACACTGATGGCTCAGGTGCCGTAATAGCTTTGCGGGAAAACAATGTAACTCTGCAAAATGCAAAACTGCTCTTGATAGGCGGCGGAGGCGCTGCAAAAGCTATAGCTCACGCAGTTGCGGCTGAAGTCGAAGAACTTGTAATCTTGAACAGGACTCTTTCGAAAATAGCCTCATTTGCAGAACATTTGCGTCGCAGATGCGAGGCTCATGTGCACGTTGAGAAACTTTCGGAAGCTTCAATTGTTGAACATTTGAGAAATGCAGATGTGCTTATAAACGCAACTTGTGTCGGCATGCATCCGTACTCTGGTCAAAGTCTTATTCCGGCGCGCCTGCTTCGTTCCAACCTGACAGTTATGGACATAGTTTATCACCCGTTGGAGACTAAGCTTCTGAGTGATGCAAAAGCCGTAGGTGCCAAGATAATAAACGGCCTTGAAATGCTTGTCTACCAAGGTGCAGCGTCTTTCAGAATCTGGACTGGAGTGCAGCCGCCTGTGGACATCATGCGCGAAGCTGTTCTAAAGGTCTCAAATAATCAGGGGGCATAAACTTTGAAGTGCGAAGCCGAAGCACTTGTTCACGGCGCTGCAACTATAATTAACGCGATTGCCTTAGGCAAAGGTGCTGCTTTCGGCGTAGATTTGTGGACGAAAGCCAAAGTCAAGCTGACAAGTGAGCCTGGAGTTGTTGAAGGCAAGATAGTCCCAGACCATGCTGAGAACACAGCGCTCATTGAGGCGGCGGTGAAACGGGTTTTCAGAGTTTTCGGTGTTGAAAACGAGTTCGGCGCCAAAGTTGAAACCCACTCTAACATCCCAGTAGCGAGGGGACTGAAAAGCAGTAGTGCTGCCGCGAATGCTGTTGTATTGGCAACTACGGCTGCTATAGGCGAGACGCTTAAAGACATGGAGCTTCTCCAGCTCAGCGTGGACGCAGCTTTCGACGCTGGCGTAACGGTTACAGGAGCTTTTGACGATGTCTGTGCATCTTACTTCGGAGGCGTCGTTATAACCGACAATGAAAGAAGACGCATCATCAAGACTTTTCAAGTGCCCGATGAGGTGGCAGTTCTTTTTCTTGTTCCGCCGCAAAAAGCGTACACAGGCCAAGTTGATTTAGGAAAAATGCGGACAGTAAAACCGTTAGTTAAAATAGCATACAAAGAGGCTCTTAACGGCAATTTATGGCATGCTCTGACACTTAACGGTTTGGTTTACTCGCTCGCTTTGGGCTATGACACAGCGCCTGTTTCGAATGCTCTTTCTTCGGGTGCCTTAGCCGCTGGGCTCTGTGGCAAGGGTCCAGCCGTCACTGTCGTAGTTGCAAACGAAAAAATAGATGCAGTAACAAACGCATTGAAGTGTTTCCCTGGAGAAATACTCAAAGCGCGAGTGAATCATGAAAAAGCAAGGGTGCTTAGTAATAATGGTTCGTGTATTAGTTGCAAACGCTGAGAAGTTGCATGGCGTGGTCAATGCACCTCCATCAAAGGGCTACACGCAGCGCATGCTTATTGCTGCAGCACTTTCCAACGGCATCTCCAGCGTGACTGAGCCTTTAGTGTGTGAGGATACAGAGGCCACGCTACGAGCTGTACGTGCTTTAGGCGCAGAAGTAACCGAAGAAGCTGGTTGTTGGTTTGTCAACGGTACGGGTTCTGTTAAAGCTGGGAACGAACCAATAGATTGTGGTGAATCAGGTGCGACCTTGCGTTTCATGATACCAGTAGCTGCTTTAGCCCAGTCACCTACGGTTTTTGTGCTTGGTGAATCATTGTCGAAACGCCCCATAAACCCTCTCTTAATGAGTTTGAGCGAGTTAGGCGTTAAAACCGCGGTAGAGCAGGCTTCAGGCAAAACATTGGTACACGTGTATGGCGGCGGGATAGCCGGCGGCAAAACTCGAATTCGTGGGGACATAAGCTCACAGTTCATTTCAGGTTTGATGTTCGCTTGCCCCATGGCTAAACATGACACGGAAGTGGCTATTTCCACACCCTTAGAATCAAAAGAATACGTAAGGATGACGGAGTCAGTTCTCGCCAAACACGGTGTCAAAGTTTCCATCGCAGAAGACTACCGCTCGGTGAAAATCCCAAGCGGTCAAGTCTATGCGCCATGCAATCACCTGGTTCCAGGTGATTTTTCTTCAGCAGCTTTTCTACTAGCTGCTGCCGTTGTCACTCGATCAACGGTAAGTGTGAAAAACCTAGAATATAACAGCATACAAGGTGACAGAGCAATAATCAGTATTCTTAAAGCGCTAGGCGTAGTTGTCGAATTTCACGCTGGTACAATTACAGTCAAGGAGACGCAGGCAATGCTCAGCCCGCTGAGTATAGACGCAACTGACATACCTGACCTTGTTCCTGTGTGTACCGTTCTTGCATGCCACGCAGAGGGTATCTCTAAAATATATGGAGCACATAGGCTTAGGTATAAAGAGTCTGACCGACTGTTGTCCTTATACCTTGAATTGAAGAAGATGGGTGCAGAAATAAACTTTGATGCTGACAGCCTTACCGTGAAGGGCCCATGCAGACTCCATGGCGCCACAATAGACCCGCATGGTGACCATCGGATCGCAATGGCATGCGCTATTGCCGCATTAACTGCTGAAGGTGAAACTGCCATACTCAACGCTGAATGCGTCCAAAAGTCATATCCGAAGTTCTTTGATGATCTGCGTGGTTTGGGGGCGCAAGTGCTTGGCTGGTAACTTTATCGGCAAAGAATTCGTGGTAATTACGTTCGGCGAAAGCCACGGCAAGTGCGTTGGCGCCGTGGTTGACGGTTGCCCCGCAGGTTTACCTTTCGCAGAGGCAGATGTCCAGGCAATGCTTGATAAACGCATACCCAAAAATGCCGCTGTCGTTTCGGCGCGTGTTGAAGAAGACAAAGTTGAGATTATTTCAGGGATATTCAACGGTTTCACGACGGGAGCGCCTATAGCGATGCTTGTTGAGAACAAGGACACTCGCTTGGATGACTATGCAGCTTTGAGACGTTTACCGCGTCCAGGTCACGCGGATTATCCTGCAGCGGTAAAGTACGGCGGCTTCAACGATTATCGTGGAGGCGGGCGCTTCTCTGGTCGAGTTACAGTTCCACTCGTAATGACTGGCGCCTTGGCAAAGAAACTTCTCAGCTATTTTGGAGTCGAAGTACTCGCCTATACTCGCGCGATTGGCAAGGTAAGGCTGCCTGCAACTCCTAACCTTGAGGATGTGCGTAGACTAACATATGCAACTTCGGTTCGATGTCCAAGCCTGCAAGTAGCACGAGCAATGGAAAAAGCGATTGTGGAAGCTAAGGCTGAAAGCGACAGTCTCGGCGGCATAGTTGAATGTGTCGTCACAGGAGTCCAAGCAGGTGTTGGCGAACCTTTTTTCGACGCGTTGGACGCTGAAATCGCCAAGCTGCTTTTCGCTATTCCCGGCGTTAAGGGCGTTGAATTTGGTGCAGGCTTCAAGGCTGCAGAGTTGAAGGGTTCGGAGAATAATGACGCGTTTACTATTGAAGCTGGAAAGATTGTTACCCTTTCAAACAATGCTGGCGGAATCCTTGGAGGACTGACAACTGGCATGCCCATAATTGTGAGAGTTGCCTTTAAACCAACTTCGTCGATAGCGAGAAAACAGCAAACAGTTGACTTGGAAACGATGAAGCCTTCATCCCTTAAAGTTACTGGCCGTCATGATCCATGCATCGTGCCTAAGGCTGTTCCTGTAGTCGAATCCGCAGCGGCCATCGTGTTGGTGGACCACATGATTCGTGCGGGTCTAATGCCGAAGGTTTTGAGGGGGCAAAAGTAGAAATGGACGAAATCATAAATCAGAGAAGGCAGATCGACGAAATAGATGAGGAAATTATGCGTTTACTGGGTGAAAGAGTGAGAATATGCAGGTCAATAGGCTTGCTGAAGAGGCGGCGTGGCTTTCAAATAGAGGATGTGCAAAGAGAGAAGGAAGTCCTAGCGCACGTCAAGGAGAAAGCTGAAAGGTTCGAACTGAACCCAGAACTGACGGAACGTATTTATCGGTTGATAATAGAATTGTGCAGAGTCGTTCAGCACGTTGACGAATAGAAAGAGAACAAAAGGAGAAAGGCTCTTTTGTTGTACGAGATAAACGAGAAAGCCATAAAACTCGAGAATGAAGGTAAAAGAATTATCAAGCTTAACATTGGAGATCCTGACCTAGCCACGCCCGGACAGATAGTTGAAGCTGCCTACCGCTCCATGAAGCAGGGAAGAACCAAGTATTCGTCTTCGTACGGCGAGAAACCGCTAAGAGAAAAACTTGCCGAGCGTCACAATGTCAACGTGGATAACATAGTCATAACACCGGGTTCAAAATGGGGAATATTCTCGTCGATGTATTTACTACTTAAAGATGGCGGCAACGTGATCATTCCCACACCATACTGGACCGCATATGAACTCACCGCGAAAACAGTTGGTGCTCATGCTAAATTTTTGAAGACCGAGTTAAGCTCAAACTGGAAAATCGAACCGGAAAAACTTGAAAGCCTGATCGATGACAAAACTCGGATGATAATCATTAACAATCCAAACAACCCGACGAGCAACATAGTGGCGCCAGAGGTTCTGGACGAGATCGTTGAAATTGCCAACGAAAGAGGCATAATTGTCCTCTCAGACGAAGTTTACAGCGACATAAGCTTCGCGCCGACGAAGAGCATACTAAACTATGAAGGAGAACATATTCTCGTCACGGGCTTTTCAAAAACTTTTACAATGACTGGCTGGCGCATCGGCTACGTAGTTGCCAAAAAAGAAATTGTTGAAAAAATCGCAAAGCTGAACCAAATAACTTTCACAAACGTTCCAGTTTTTATACAAGACGCGGCATTGAACGCTTTAGAGATACACGACGAGCTCACAAGCAAGATTCGAGAAGAATATAAGCAACGTGCAGACATGGCTTGCCGGTTGCTGACGGAAGCCAAGCTTGAATACTCTAAACCTGACGCGCCCTTCTACGTTTTCCCAGGGAAACCTGGGTTGGACTCGGAAAAGTTTGCATTAGACCTACTTGACAAAGGCGTGGCTGTAGCACCTGGAACAGCGTTTGGAGACTACAGGGAACACTTCCGAATCTCACTTACAGTGCCAAGAGATGAAATTGAAGCAGGCTTGAGAACAATATGCAGAGAACTCGCTTGACTGTCGCTGTTCTCGGCGCAGGAAAAATGGGGAAATGGTTCGCTCGATTCTTTCTGAGCGAAGGTTTTCGTGTGGTCGTCGCAGACAGAAAACAGGAAAAACTTGACAATTTAAAGCTGGAATTGCCCGTTGAAACCGCAGGTTTCGCAGAAGCCGCCGCATCCGCTGATTGGGTTCTTCTATGCACATCGATCGAAGCGTTAGAAAGCGTCGCAAAGAATATTGGCGACGTAATAAGACCAGAACAAGTTGTGATGGACATCGCATCGATCAAGGAAGGTCCTGTGAAGATAATGCATGCATATATAAAAAAAGGCATAGTCCTCGGCATGCATCCTGTTTTTGGTCCAGGAAGCAAAAGGGTGAAAAACAAGGTCTTTATCCTGACGCCCGTGGACAGCAAGGAAGAGGTTTTCGCCTCAGAATTATCGGCTTGGCTCACCAAAAGGGGCGCAAAAGTCTTTGTGATGTCGCCTAAAAGGCATGATGAACTGATGTCAGTCGTCCTTGGGTTTACACACTTCATAGGTCTAGTGACATGCGATGCCTTGCTTGAGACCCCGGAGTTTTTGGAAACGAAACGCGTGGCGGGCACTAGCTATCGGTTGCTTTACACATTGGCCGAAGCCACAGCCATGGAAGACCCGAGTTTCTACGCTCAATTACAGCTGACCTTGCCTAAAGCAAATGAACTCGAGCAGTTATTCGTTCAGAAAGCCAAAGAGTGGCTAAAGGAAATTTCCAAAAAAGACATGGAAGGCTTAACAACGCGTATGCAACGTTTAAGGGAAAAGCTAACGGCTGTGAATCCTAGTTCCGTCGATTCATACGAAGCAATGTACAGAATGCTTGAAGCAACAGAGAATAGCTAGGCGAAACCTTGTGAAACAGACATAAAGAAACAGTTTTCGATGAAATCCAGTTTTTGCTAACCGGGAAGCATACCTCCACATTAATCTAGTCTTGATGAGCATGTTCTCCAGGCGCGCTTTCAAGCAGTAGAACTCGAAACAGAGCTTACGTAGCACTACGCAATAGTCGCAAAACAAAGAAGCTTCAACGTAAATAAGCATCTACATAACACTGTCTGAACAATATGCTGAACTGGCAGTTTCATGGGTTACTTTTTAATATCTGAAGCATCGAAAAAGAAGGCACAACACAGTAGACGGTAATGCCTAAAACGCAGCAAGGACGTTTTCAAGTTAACATATGGGCAAACTCTACAACAGCTTTTCACAGACTTGCAAGCATCTACCCCTCCACATCACCTGCAACTCACGGCAGTATGCTGCGCATTTCTACTCCACCATAACCGTTTGTCGCAAAGAAACCCACGGGTTTTGGCTCTCTGGACGGCTAACTCAAAACCCGCAGGGCGGACATGCGTTCTCGGGTTGCATTACGCTATAGCCTCCAGCTTTTCGCGAATGCAAACTTGCAAGTTGCAACCTGCATGTACGCCTAGTAGCACAGCTCTGCAATCGTTTGGTATTCCTGCGAAACCAATATGGGGGATTCTTTAAAAAAAAGCGTGTGTTTCATATTCATGTGCGAAAGACACATATACCGTACAATAGCTGCTAAAAATTGGATGCGATTCGAAAAGATTTATTTTTAGGGGTTTATGGAGTATTCTGAAGAGCCAAACCTTAATTCAAACGCTTAGTTGCACAAAGTTTCAGCTGAAAACACTATATCCTGCAGCGGAAAATAAAATGCGGTCGTAGTCTAGCTTGGCTAGGACATCAGCCTCCCACGCTGACGACCCGGGTTCAAATCCCGGCGACCGCACCATGGAACTTTCTCTTTTCTGGAAAAGAGAACCTTCACTAAGAGAAAACGGTGAAGTCCTCGATTTCCAGGGTTGTTTTTGTGGAAGAGGCATGAATAAGTCTTTGAAGTGGAGTTCTGTGGGCTGGGGATGGTTTCGGAGCGGTCCCGTTATTGAGTATCCAAGTTTGCGTGGCGATTTTGTGGCTTTTCTTGAGAGCAGTAGGTTCAACAGCTGGTATGTTAAGTGTATGCTGAATTATCTGGACAAGTATGTAACGGTGATTAGTGGACCAATGGATGTTGTCAGGATTTTCTCGCGTTTGACTGATGGTCAGCAGCATAATTTGAGCAGGGGGCTTCGCAACCTTTTCAATTTCCTGGAGGCTCAAGGGTTTGATGAGGGCTATCTTTGCGTCCTGAGGAAGGAGATTCTGAAGGATAATTGTGGTTTTGTCGTCAACATTCCGTCTCAAGAGAGTGTGTATCGAGTTTGCAGATGATGGCTGAGGGCAGTTTTAGGTATAGGGTTGGTTATGAGCTTGTGCTTGACAGCGGCTTAAGGCTTGAGGGGGCCTGCAGGTTCATCAACGCTTTCGTCAGGGCTCCGGTTGAAAAGTTCGACGGCTTCTTCGTCGCATCCCTCGGATATTTCAGGAGGTCAAAACTTGCTTACTCCGCTTTCTTAATCGATGAAACTTTTACGCTGCTTGGGCAACTGGAGGAAAAAGTTGACCACATAAATGCATAAAGTTATCTTTGAAAAAAGGTCTTGTCTTGTAGCCTTCAAGTATTTATGGAAATTCGTAAACGGCACCATGACAAGTAAGGAGCTTAACATAATTGAAAGCGTGGCGGATTTATTCAAGGAAGAACGCCTAAGTCTATTGGAGCCAAACATTACATGAAGCTTAAGCGCAAGGCTATACAGTTCTATCCAAGATACGCAGAATGCATCACACAATTGAGACAAAAGGCTGAATTAATAAAAGCCTAAAAACCTCTCTTTTTCTGTTTCTAAAAAGTTTTCTTTTGCAATTTCTGTTAGCGATGACTAATGGAAGTATAGATGCTTAATTTTTCATTTGTCTGAGTTGAAATTTGATTTGTCAAAATGATTACGGCTGAAGTGAGCGGGCAATAATTTTGCTCAGCAACAGGTTGTCTGGTTTTGAAGACCAAAGTGGTTGGGGAAGCTGTCGTGTAATCTATGAATGTAGAAATAATAAGGTTGAAGGAGATATCTGTTTAGGAGGGTTGTTGTTGGGTGAGGATAAGCCTTTAAGCGAATTTGATTTGAGGGAAGCTGAGCTTTTTGAAGCTCTGGGGCATCCAACTCGAATTAGAATTCTGCAGGCGCTAAATGAAATCCCCCTTAATTTTTCAGAGTTGAAAAGGGAAATTAGTATTGACAGCAGTGGGCACTTGACTTTTCACCTGTCAAAACTTGCTGGTTTAGTTAAGACGAACACTGAAGGAAAATATTGCTTAACTGATAGCGGAAGGGAAGCCCTAAGAATCGCGAAAATCGCTGGTGAAGTGCTCAAGATCCCTGGAAACAGCGAAGATATTTGCGTCACATCCTTCATTATTATGGCGATCGGATTTAACATCGGAGGATTCATACCTCTCGCGCTTGGAAATCTCTCAACTGCGGCGAGTGTCTTTACTGCCTCACTTATCTTTCTACTCGCTTCACTGTTCTATTCAACAAGGCATTACAGACAAATTAAGAGCAGAGCTAAGCATTGACAACGGATAATGCACTTCTTGTCCACAGCCATCCAGACTGCTTCTATAAATTCCAATAAAAGACACTAGCAGAAGCTCTGAAACCAAACTACTCTGCGTTAAGTTGCATCAAGAAAAGGTAAACCTTCGTCTGCAGGAGGAAGCCACAGACTCCAATCAAGCGCGCAAGCCTTTCAAGGCTTGCTGCCTTAACTGCAGCGACATAATCTTGCTTGCTGCCAAAACGCTTGTGAATGTCCACATTCGACTGCAGCTCCTGCAGCTCCTCAAACAAATCCGTGTGCGCCGTTGCCGCGATGACGGCTTTGCCCTACTGCCGTGCGATTTTCTGCAGGTTAACCGCGATAATCTTCGCCGTATCCCAGTCAAGACACGCGGCAAACAGGGTTGTCTGCAAGAATGATGCCACGTTTACCTCATTTTTAGAGAACAAGCTTTCTAGGAGATTCCGCAGTAATGTGAATGTCGGAGTTTACGAGATTATGCTGAGGAATATTCGGTAGGTTGCTACGGATAATCAGGCTTTAACGATGAGTTTTTGGCAACGATATGCCTACACGCTTCAATAGAATTGCCGCGCGCGGACTAAACGGCTTCTCTGAGGCTTAGAAGGCTTTGTTTCGGTCTGATCTATTAACTTGTCTACTTTTTATTTGAGGTATGAATCGGTGCTTCATAATGGTTAATTTGTCGCGTGTTTTATTGTTATTGCATTTCGCGATGGTTGGTTTAGAATGCGAAAAGAAGACGTAGGCGGCTTCAATGGCTCTTTCCAGGTCAGCTTTAGGTATGTTCATGAAATTCTTTTGTTTCAGGTGTTTTGTGAAATGCAGAGCCCTGTTTTTCGGCGAGGATAACGGTTGAGTGCTTCCTTTGGTGGTGTGATGGTTGAATCAGTTTTCTGATGATTGTGTCAAGTCTGAAATTCGCAAGTTAACCGAGTCAGTCGGTGAACCGGCTGTTGTCATCGATGAATCTGGAAGACTGTTGGGCGCTAACTTACCGTTTGAGGAAATTGCAGGTTTTTCATGTTCTGAGTTGGTTGGCAAGCCCATTACTGAGTTTGCCTTTTTAGATGTACGAAGCAAGACTATGCTGCTTAAGTGTATTTCACAAGTGGCGAGAGAATCTCGTGCTCGTTCATGCCGCATAAGCATTGCCTCCATGAGTGGGATAGATAAAGTTTTTGATGTGAAGGTTGAACGAACCGAGTTAAACGGGCGAAAGATGCTTCGACTATTCTTCTGTAAGGCTTCTCAACGTGTGCGTAAGGAATCCGATGTGCACACTAGCTTGTCCAATGCCAGCGAAGGCAAGCTTAGCAGCATGTTTTTTGTAGCTTCACTGTTTCCATTGTTTATACTTGATACGGATGGCAAAGTGACGGATTGCAATGCAGCCGCAATGGAGATCCTCGGCTATTCTGATAAGAAAACAGTTATTGGGCGAAGCTTTTACGATTTTGTAACTTTGGCGGATAGGCAGAAAGCAGTCGACGCGGTGCAGAAAACTCTGGGACTCAACTTAATGAGGGACGTGGAGGTATTTTTCGCTGCTTCGCGCAGATTTTTAGGAGAGCTTTCGATTGCAGCAATTATTGATGTTTACGGGAAGCCTTCAGGCTTCGCTGTTGCGGTTCGAGACCTGTCTGAAAAGAGGAATATTGAAGAGCGGGCTAAGGCAGCGCAGGAACTGCTTGAACTGCAAGTCAACAGAATGCCTATTGGCTTGATAGTGTGGGACACAGACTTTCGTGTCAAAACATGGAATCCTTCAGCCACTCAGATATTCGGTTTCGCAGAAAAGGAGGCGCTTGGCAAGCATCCATATGATTTCATAGTGCCAAAAAAAGCGCAGCGACAAGTGGACAAGGTGTGGAAAAAACTGCTTGCAGGGGATAGCGCTGCTCATAGTGTGAACGAGAATCTGACGAAGGACGGGCGTACAATAACGTGTTTTTGGTGCAACACGCCGCTGAAGAAAGATGATGGCACAGTCATAGGCGTGCTCTCGATGGTTCAGGACATAACTGAAACCGAAAAGGTTGAAAAAACGCTTCGGGCTGCTGAAGAGAAGTTCAGGATAATTTTTGAGAATGTACGTGACATTGTAACTTATGTTGACAGATACGGGCGAATACTTGAAGTGAATACTTCGGTCGAGGAGCTGTTGGGATACAAACGCGAAGAAATCCTCGGACGAAACTTCCTGAAGCTAGGAACAATCAAACCAAGCGACATTCCGCGTATACTAAACCTGTTTGTCGATGCATTACGTAAAAAGGAGGCGAAAAGGCTCGTCCAACTCGAACTGAGACACAAGAATGGACGCACCGTCTACGCTGAAGTAGGAACACGAGTTTTAAGAGAAGGGCAGCGAATCAAGGGATTCGTTAACATAATCCGAGATGTGACTCCGCAGAAAATTCAAGAGATGCAGCTGAAAAGCCTGAAGGAATTCGATGATAGAATCCTCGATTCGCTTGGTGAAGTCTTGCTCGTCATCGATCCTGAAAACTACACAATATTAAAGGCGAATAGAACAGCTTTTGAACAGCTTAAGCTCGGAAGAAATGACGTTGAAGGTAAACCGTGCTACGCTGTTCTGCATCATGAATCACAACCTTGCCAAGAGCGTGTTTGCCCTGTTCGTCAAGTCTCAGCAGATGGTAACTTCTCAGTGACTGAGCACGTTCACTTTGACGGAAAGGGAAACAAGGTTTACTTCGAAATCTCTGTGCATTTGGTAAAAGACTTGCATGGAAAAAGCGTAGTAATCCAAGTATCCAAAAACGTGACCGAAAGGAAACGCATGGAGCAAGCATTGCGGGAAAGCGAAGAAACCTTCAGGGCGATCAGCAACGCTGTGAAAGACGCGTTGATACTCGTTGACGAAAGCGGAAGAATTGTTTTCTGGAGCACATCCGCCGAGAAAACATTTGGGTATCTGCAGGATGAAGCCGTGGGGAGAGATATACACAGCCTCATCACGCCTAAAAAGATGACGGAGCAAAAGGAACAAATTATGGCAGGACTGAAAAAGTTTGCTGAGACAGGTCAAGGCAAATATGTTGGCGAAACAGTTGAACTTGTGGCCCGAAGAAAGGATGGTTCAGAGTTTCCTTTCAAACTTTCATTGTCAGCTCTTTCTATTAAAGGAAAATGGCATGCCGTCGCATTAGCAAGAGACATAACTGAGCAAAAACGCTTAAGGAAGCAGCTGGAAGACTATTCAAGTCAACTGGAGCAGACAGTCGCTCTTCGAACACAGCAGTTAGAGGAGGCGCATCAACGACTGCTGAAAGCTGAACGCCTAGCTGCAATAGGCGAACTGGCAGGCATGGTTGGGCATGACTTACGCAACCCGTTAACCGCAATCAAGAACGCTGTTTACTATCTCAAACGCAAAAAAGCCTATGCTGACGAAAACGAAAAAGCCATGCTTGACGTGTTGGACAAATCCGTTGAGCACGCCAACAAGATCATAAACGACCTCATGGAATATTCTAAAGGTATACGTCTAGAGCTGAATGATTGCTCGCCTAAAGAGCTTCTGCAGGCTGCCTTAGCTTTGATCGAGATTCCAGAAAACATTAAACTTGAAGACCATACGACTGACAAGCCTCTTATAAAAGTCGACTGTGAAAAAGTCCGAAGAGCCTTCGCGAATATCATGAAAAATGCAATTGAAGCCATGCCCAATGGCGGTAAGCTTCAAATCAAAAGTAAACGGAAGAGCGAAAACATCGAGTTTTCCTTCACAGATTCGGGAACAGGTATACCTGAAGAAAACATGGACAAACTTTTCACGCCGTTATTTACAACAAAAGCGCAAGGAATGGGCTTTGGGCTAGCAATATGCAAACGCATAATCGAATCTCACGGCGGCGCAATCTCGGTTAGAAGCAAGCTTGGCGATGGTTCAACTTTCACGGTCACATTACCTATTAAACCTAAAAAAGAGTTTCTAAATGAAAACATATTGGTACATACACAGAGCTCCGCTGTCTCCGCGTGAAAATAACATGCAAACCCTTTAATCACTAAAAAGTTTGGGCGAGCAGTTTATCCCGCAAATTAGTGTTCTGCTTGCTTTTCCTCGATGCATGCGCAGGTATTCCTTTGAGTTGAAAGTGTGGAAAAAAGCAAATGGCGCAGACAATATTTTCTCCCTCTCGGGTTCTGCAGTGCGCGCTTCACTGTGAGCTCAGCTCTTTCCGTAAGCGGCTACTTCATCAGTGTCTGTGTATACCTAGTTAAGTAGCCTTTGGTTATCTTTGGCTCTCTCGCCTTCCATGACTTGAGGCGCATGCCTATTTCTTCATCAGATAATTCAACGTCAAGTTTCCTGTTAGGCACGTCTATTACTATTGTGTCGCCTTCCTGTAGAATAGCAATCGGACCTCCTTCAGCTGCTTCTGGTGAGACATGACCTATGCATGGTCCTCTTGTGGCTCCTGAAAACCTTCCGTCCGTGACTAGGGCAACTGATTCGCTGAGGCCCATTCCAGCAACGGTTGCCGTTGGAATAAGCATTTCAGGCATGCCTGGACCGCCCTTAGCTCCTTCATACCGGATCACTATAACATCCCCAGGTTTGACTTCTTTTCTCTTAAGCGCCATGACGGCTTCCTGTTCAGAATCGAAAACTCTTGCTGGGCCCTTATGTTTCCACATTTTAGGTGAAATAGCTGCTGTTTTAACTACTGCTCCCTTAGGCGCAAGGTTTCCGGTCAAAATAGCGATTCCCCCTTCTTTATGAACAGGGTTCGCTAGAGGTCGTATGACGTCATGGTTTAAGACTTCGACTTTTTCAAGGTTCTCGCCAACGGTTTTTCCCGAGACTGTGAAAGCGTCAAGATGAAGCAGCGGCGAAAGCTCCTTCATTACCGCTGGAATGCCTCCGGCTGCATGCAAATCCTCGAGTGCATAGGGACCGCTTGGTATCATACTGCACAAGTGCGGTACCCGACGGCTCACATCGTCAAACAAGTGTAACGGAAGCGATAAACCCGCCTCCTTAGCGATTGCTGAAAGATGCAGCACCGTGTTAGTAGATCCGCCGAGCGCCATGTCAACAGCTATGGCGTTCTCGAAGGCTTTTGGCGTTAGAATGCGCGAGGGCTTGACATCTTCGCGGACTAATCCGACTATTCTTCGCCCTGTTTCCTTAGCTATTCGCACCTTAAACGCGGTCGAAGCCAACGAAGTTGCACAGTAAGGCAGCGACATACCCAGCGCTTCAGTGATGCAGGCCATCGTGTTAGCTGTAAACATTCCATTGCATGAACCGCAACCTGGGCATGCATAGTCTTCAAGCATTTTGAGTTCTTCTTCACTTATTTTTCCAGCCAAAAACTTGCCAAGCCCTTCTGGAACCGAAGAATACCCGATTTTTGTGCCGCGCAGCCAACCTGACGCCATCGGTCCACCCGTTACAGCAATGGCTGGGACGTCGAGCCTAGCTGCCGCCATAAGCATTCCTGGAGTAACTTTGTCGCAGTTCGAAACTATAACCAGCCCATCAAGTCTATGCGCTTGAATCATTATTTCGACCGAATCCGCGATGACTTCTCTAGAAGGGAGGGAATAGCGCATTCCAACATGACCCATTGCTAAGCCATCGCAAACAGCTATAGTGTTGAATTCGAAAGGTGTCCCACCGGCGGCGATTATCCCTTCTTTGACCGCGCTGGCAATCTCCTTGAGGTGAACATGTCCAGGGACTATGCTCGTATAGCTGTTTGCGATGCCTATGAACGGTCTGGCAATTTCTTCATCGGTCAAGCCTAGCGCTTTGAGGAGAGCACGATGAGGCGCTCTTTCTATGCCCGCTTTCATCTCGTCGCTTCTCAAAGGTCTATCCCACAACCGTATGACACCAAAAGTTTTATATTTAAGGTTGCCGCTTTTGAATGAGCTGCTGTGAGTGAATAACAATGGGGTATTGCTTTATCGAACAGCTTCCCTGAAAGAATAAGAATTTTTGACACTACATTACGTGACGGTGAACAAACCCCTGGAGTCTCATTAACTCCTGAAAGTAAACTGAGAATCGCCCAGCGTCTAGATGAGCTTGGCGTGGACGTGATCGAGGCGGGTTTTGCCGCAGTTTCTGAAGGCGAAATGGAAGCCGTGTCCCTTATAGCTAAGCAGGGTTTGAAAGCAGAAATCTGCAGCTGTTCACGAGGCACAAAAGGCGACATAGACGCAGTTGCAAAAAGCGGTGCTAACAGCATCCATCTTGTCATACCGACTTCAGACTTGCACATCAAGTACAAGTTAAAGAAAACCCGCGAAGACATTCTCCGAATAACTGAAGAATGCGTGAAACATGCGAAGAACTATGGGCTGGTCGTGGAGCTCTCAGCCGAGGACGCTACAAGGTCAGACTACGAGTTCCTCAGAGAAGTTTACAAGACTGGAATCGCTGCCGGAGCGGACAGGATCGTGGTTTGCGACACAGTGGGGGTCCTCATTCCAGAACGGTCCTACGAGCTTTTCGCAAAGTTGCGCAGCGACATGAATGTCCCGATAAGCGCCCACTGCCACAATGACTTCGGAATGGCCGTTGCCAACTCCATCGCCGCGTTGCGCGCAGGCGCTGATGAGGTGCATGCGACAGTGAACGGGCTGGGCGAACGTGCAGGCAACGCTTCACTCGAGGAAATAGTTGTAGCGCTCAAAGTCTTATACAACATCCAGTTGTCGATTAAAACGGAACTTTTGTACAGTACTTCGCAGTTCGTGTCTAGGCTCACAGGTATTCCAGTACAGCCTAACAAGGCGATTGTCGGCGAAAACGCCTTCACACATGAGTCTGGAATACACACGCAAGGGCTTCTTGCGCATCCCGCAACATACGAGCCAATATCTCCCGAAATGGTTGGCGGCGTTAGAAGAATTTCGCCCGGCAAACACTCCGGAACGCATGCTGTGAGAGCTACGCTGGAGCGGATGGGTCTGCATCCGACGGAAGAGCAATTCAGAGAGATATTCACGAGAATTAAGAGCCTCGGCGACAAGGGTAAAAAGGTCATGGACGCAGATGTTCTAGCGATAGCCGAAAACGTTATGGGGCTCGACAAAAACAGACCAATTGAGCTTGAAGAACTCACGGTTGTAACAGGCGACAAAGTCACGCCAACAGCATCTGTTAGACTCAGACTTCACGGAAAAGAGGTTACAGGCGCGGCTTTCGGCGTAGGCCCAGTAGACGCTGCGATAAACGCCGTCAAGAAAGCCGTGTTAGAGGTTGAGCCAATAGTTTTGGAGCAGTATAACGTAAAGAATATAACAAGCGGGACGGACGCTATGGTTGAAGCCTACGTTCGTGTGCGGAAAGGCGACAGAACGGCAACGGCGTTAGGCGTGCACGAAGATATTGTGATGGCAAGCCTAGAAGCCGTTCTAAGCGGAATGAATGTATTGATGGTTGACTACAACAGTAAAACAAAACAAGGGGAACAAGCCGAATGATCGAGACCGTATCAAGAGCTAAAAAACAAGTTTCAGTAGCTCAAACTTTGGGTACTGCAAAAATGAGCGGAGCAAAGGCACTTGTTAAAGCACTTGAACGCGAAAAAGTTGAAGTGATCTTCGGTATAATCGGAGGCTCCATACTTCCAGTTTACGACGTACTCCGTGCGTCAAGAATAAGGCATGTACTGTGTCGGCACGAACAGTGCGCTGCTCATGCAGCTGACGGGTATGCCCGCGCAAGCGGTAAGCCGAGTGTCTGCATGGCTACTTCAGGGCCAGGTGCCACAAACCTTGTCACAGGAATAGCTACAGCATATATGGATTCGTCGCCCGTAGTTGCTCTAACAGGACAGGTTCCAACGTACAGCCCTAACTCTGCATACATGGTGGGGCGCGACGCCTTCCAAGAAGCGGACATCGTGGGAATAACAACCCCCATAACAAAATACAATCATCAAGTGCGAACGGCCGCCGAGATTCCACGGATGATAAAAACTGCCTTCTATATAGCGACGACAGGCAGGCCTGGCCCAGTGCTAATTGACCTCCCAAAAAACGTCCAAACCGAAGAGGCAAAGATGGAGTTTCCAGAGAAGGTTAAACTCTTAGGTTACAAGCCAACGCCTGAGCCAAACCCAGACGCGATAAACCAGGCTGTCCGTCTACTTTTCGAAGCTGAAAGACCGATAGTGCTGGCAGGTGGCGGTGTCGTAATAGCGAACGCCTCCGAGGAACTTCTGCAACTAGCTGAGCTGCTTATGATGCCGGTAGCCACAACGTTGATGGGCAAAGGTGCCATACCTGAGAACCATCCACTGGCTCTTGGAACAGTCGGAATGCATGGGACACAAGTCGCCAACAAACTTTTATTAGAGGCTGACCTATTACTAGCTGTTGGAACACGCTTTTCTGACAGGTCCTGCGCAAACCTTGACAGCTTCTGCCCAGGCTCAAAAATAATCCACATAGACATCGACGCAGCTGAAATCGAAAAGAACCTGCCCGTTCACTTACCAATAGTTGCAAACGCAAAAACCGCATTGCAAGCACTCTACAAGAATGTAGTTGCCATGGTTAACAAGGGAAAACGAACGGAATGGATGAAACGAGTGAAAGAAATTAAAGACCAATTCCAAAACGGAAACTCTGACAACGGCTCAAAAGAGCTCAAACCCAAAGCCTTGCTGAAAGAGCTCCGTAAACTGTTGCCTGAGGACGCAATAGTCACCACTGAAGTGGGACAAAACCAAATGTGGGCCGCACTGTACTTTCAAGCGTTCAAACCTCGAACCTTCATTACTTCAGGAGGACTCGGAACAATGGGCTTCGGCTTCCCCGCAGCTCTCGGAGCAAAAGTCGCCTGCCCAGACCGTCAAGTCGTCGACATTGCAGGAGACGGCAGCTTCATAATGACCGAGCAAGAGCTTGCCTGCTCAGTCATGGAGCACATTCCAGTCACAGTGCTTGTTTTGAACAATTCAATGCTCGGCATGGTCGCACAATGGCAACGATTATTCTATAATAGAAAATACTTCGCAGTGAACCTCGGTACAGTACCCGACTTCGTCAAACTGGCAGAAGCCTACGGCGCGCATGGAACACGCGTGCAATCAATCGCCGAATTAATTAACGCCGTAAAACAAGCCATGAAAAGCGACGTAACTACAGTAATAGACGTGCCAATAAACCCGGAAGAAAATGTGTTACCAATGGTTCCGCCAGGGCGGGGTCTCAGCGATATGCTTGGAGACTAGCTTGCCTAAACTCTGAAAAACCCAGCAGGCAACCATACCTAATGCAAGGCGTAGACGCTATATACTGCGAACACAAGATCCCGTATGATTAACGTTTGCCGAAATCTTTTTTAGGGAAATAGGAAGTATCAATTGAGGGTTCATGCCTTCGCGGAGGAACAGCAGTGAGGGATCGCTACCTCAATCGCAAATATGTTTCTGCATAAACGCGATAGCGCATGCTACAATCCGTTATTTGACACGGTCGTCCGATTTTCTGGCGAACACATCCAGAAGAGTATGTTTTGTTCCTGCAGAAGTCATGAACTTGTTGCTGTAATGTTGAGGGAGAAAACATGGAGAACGAGAAAGTTAAAATCATAGCCGCGCTCGTCGAAGACAAGCCAGGCGTGTTGCATAATGTCGCCAACCTATTCCGCAGAAGAGCATTCAACATCGAAAGTATATCTGTTGGGTCAGCTGAGCGCAAAGGGCTTTCCCGAATGACTATAACGGTTAAAGGCGACGACAAAATGTTGGAGCAGGTAGTCAAACAAATGAACAAGCTAGTTGAAGTTGTCAAGGTCAGCCAACTTGACCCTGCAAACAGCGTAGCAAGAGAACTGGCGCTTGTAAAGGTAAGCGTTCCAGATACAAAAACGCGTTCAGACGTGCTGAATTGCGTAGGCGTGTTCAGAGCTCACGTGGTTGACGTGTCAACCGAAACTTTTACCATTGAAATTACAGGCGCGCCGGACAAAATTGATGCTTTCCTAAAACTTATGGAACCATTCGGAATAATCGAACTCGCTAGAACAGGGCTAACAGCTCTTGCGCGAGGAATGAATGCAATACGTATCGACGAAACTGACGAGGGCTGAACAACCAAAATAGGGTTATTTGAGCGTGCAGCTTAAAAGGTTGCTGATACATCGTGGGACATCCTGAACTACTGCTTCAACAGGAAGCCGAAAAGCCAAGGAAATGCGCCATCAGCAGGCTTAACAGCTTTCCCAAGCAAGCAGCATTCAAGGTTCAAATTCAAAACAAGGTGTAATGATGAACATAACTGAGAAAATACTTGCGAAAGCCGCTGGTGAAAAAGCAGTCAGCCCAGGCGAAATCGTGGATGCCCAGGTCGACATAGTAATGATTCACGATCTGACCGGGCCGTTGACTGTTGATGCCTTCCGAAGAATAGGCGTAGACCACGTCTGGGACAGCCAGAAGATAGTCATGGTTCTAGACCATCAGGTTCCCCCTGAATCTGTCAAGGCAGCGGAGCTGCATAAGACCATGCGCAGGTTCGCTAGAGAACAGCGAGTCCGAATCTACGACATAGGACGAGGCGGCATATGCCACCAAGTTCTTCCAGAAAAAGGACATGTGCTTCCAGGCACCGTTATCGTTGGTGCAGACTCGCATACGTGCACTTATGGAGCATTCGGTGCCTTCGCCACAGGCATCGGCTCAACAGAAGCCGCTGCGGTAATGGCCACGGGGAGAATATGGCTCAAAGTGCCTGAAACGATCAGGATAACCATTAACGGCCGTTTCAAGGAGTATGCGACGCCTAAGGACTTAATCCTTTCAGTAATCGGCCGCTTGGGCGTTGACGGCGCGATATACAAGGCTATAGAGTTTACAGGCGACGCTGTGCGTCACATGAGCGTAGCAGGGCGCATGACACTCTGCAACATGACTGTTGAGATGGGAGCCAAAAACGGCATTATCGAACCGGATGAAACAACATGGCAATTCTTGAAGGGAAGAACCGAAGGCGCGCAACCTGTAACAGACTTAAAAAGCGACATAGATGCCTGCTACGAAAAAACCATAGAGTTTAATATAAACAGCTTAGAGCCTCAGGTTGCTTGCCCTCCATCCGTGGATAATGTCAAACCCGTTTCTGAGCTAGGTCACGTACCAGTTGACCAAGTATTCATCGGCTCATGCACAAATGGAAGAATGGAAGATCTTCAGTTAGCAGCAAGAATCCTGAAGGGCCGAAAGGTCAACGAGTCTGTAAGGGCTATTGTAATTCCAGCTTCACAAGAAGTTTACCTACAAGCTTTGCAAGAAGGACTCATAAAAGTGTTCACCGAGGCAGGCGCAATCGTGTGCGGTTCAACTTGCGGTCCATGCCTAGGAGGGCATATAGGCCTATTAGCCGCGGATGAAATTTGCGTAAGCACGTCTAACCGAAACTTCATCGGCCGAATGGGCAGTCCAAAAGCTAAAGTATATTTGGCTTCACCAGCCACAGCGGCTGCTTCAGCCGTAACGGGCTACATAACAGACCCAGGACGCTTAAGGAGTGTGAACAAATGAAAGTTTACGGCAAAGCCGTTAAATACGGCGACAACGTCGACACAGACGTTATACTGCCAGGCAAATACCTCGTGTTAACCGACCCCAACGAATTAGCTCAGCATGCCATGGAAGGTTTGGATTCCGAGTTCACCGAGAGGGCGCGTAATGGCGTAATCGTAGTCGCCGGCAAAAACTTCGGATGTGGCTCAAGCCGAGAGCAAGCTCCTATAGCGCTCAAGTACGCGGGCACACGATGCATAATTGCAGAATCATTTGCACGGATTTTCTTTAGGAACGCCATAAACATAGGCTTACCTGTAATCGAATGCAGCGGCATATCTGCGGCTGTGAGCACTGGAGAGACGCTGGAAGTAAGCTTAGCAGACGGCGAGGTGAGGAACCTAACCAAAAACCAAGTTTACCATGGAACAAAGCTTCCACCTTTCATAATGAAAATAATGGAAGATGGAGGTCTGATTGAAAACTTGAGGAGGAAACTGAAAGGTGAACGAGTATAAAATATCAGTCATCGCTGGCGACGGCATAGGTCCAGAACTGACTGAAGCTACGATGAAAGTGCTAGACGCAGCAAGAAAGAAGTTTAAGCTTTCCTTAAGCTACGTGGAAGCTGAAGCCGGTGACGCATGCTACCAGAAACGTGGCGTAGCGTTACCTGAAGATAGCATAGAAAAAATCAAAGTTTCACATGCATGCTTGAAGGGTCCTGTAGGTGAGACAGCAGCTGACGTCATAGTAAAACTGCGTTTGATGTTCGATCTTTACGCAAACCTGCGACCGATAAAAGCTTATCCAGCTGCATCTGCAGCTAGACCTGAAATTGACATGTTTTTCGTCAGAGAAAACACAGAAGACGTTTACAAAGGCTTAGAATATGCCATTGGCGACACCACGCTGTGTCTGCGTGTAATAACTAAGAGAAGCTGCGAAAGGATTGCCCAGAAAGCCTTTGAAATCGCCGAAATGCGAAACATGAAACGTAAGGTAACCGCGATCCATAAAGCCAACGTGATGCGTGTAACTGACGGTCTGTTTGCAAGAGTCTGCAGAGAAGTGGCCCAGCGTCACCCTAAAATATCCTTCAACGAACTTTACGTTGATGCAGCAGCCATGCGTCTCATCAAGGAACCACAGGATTTCGACGTGATCGTCACCACAAATATGTTCGGGGACATTCTTTCGGACGAAGCTGCGCAGCTCGTAGGCGGATTGGGGATGGCTCCTGGCGCAAACATAGGCGATAACTTCGCACTTTTTGAGCCAATACATGGGTCAGCGCCTAACAGAGCTGGTAAACAGACAGCGAATCCATGTTCAATGATTCTGGCCGCCAAGCTCATGCTTGAGTGGCTTGGAAACCGATATAGTGACCAGAGATGCATGTTCGCAGGCAAAGCCATCGAGGACGCCGTCGTGAAGGTTCTTCAGGAAAGGGAAACAGTGCCGGACCTCGGCGGCAAAGTTACGACGCTGAAGATGGCCGAGGCGATCGCTGAGGCTATAAGTGAACCGGAGGCGCCGTGAGCTTTGAGTTCAAACACGAAGAACATCCGCATTTTCGATACTACGCTCAGAGATGGCGAGCAAACGCCAGGCGTTTCACTGACCATCGAAGATAAAATCGAGATCGCGCAGCAACTAAGCGAGCTAGGCGTGGACACGATTGAGGCAGGGTCTCCAATGTCCTCAGAAGGCGAAAAGAAAGCAGTCAAAGAAATTGCAAAAGCAGGTTTAAAGCCTGAAATTTGTGCTTTGGCGAGAACCACCAGAAGCGACATCGACCATGCAATAGACTGCGATGTTGACGCTATTCACGTTTTCATTCCAACATCACCTATCCAGATGAAACATGCTGTAGGGCTGACGCCAGAGCAGGTGCTTTCAGCCACGACCGAGGCTGTTGAATACGTTAAAAGACACGGGTTGATCTGTGAGTTTTCACCTATGGATGCCACAAGGTCGGAAACTTCTTTCCTCACACAGGTTTGCCAAGTAGCTGAACGTGCAGGAGCAGACCGAATAAACATTCCTGACACCGTGGGAATAATGACGCCACAGCGTATGCACCATTTTGTTGAGGCCCTCAAAAAAGCGGTTGAGACGCCAATCAGCATCCACTGCCATGACGATTTTGGAATGGCCGTTGCAAATTCGCTTGCAGCGGTTGAGGCAGGTGCGAGCCAGGTTCACGCTACAATAAATGGTCTCGGAGAAAGAGCTGGGAATGCTTCGCTTGAAGAAGTCGTCATGGCATTGCATATTATTTACAACTTGAAAACCAACATTAATACGAGACTTCTCTACAGTACTTCTCGCTTAGTATCGTCATTAACGGGGATTTCTGTCCAAGCAAACAAGGCTATTGTGGGCGAAAACGCTTTTGCTCACGAGTCCGGGATTCACACGCGTGGGGTGACTGAGAAACCCTTGACGTTTGAACCAATCGACCCGGAGCTTGTTGGACGTACACGGAAACTTGTGGCAGGCAAACTTGCAGGGACACGGGGAATAAAAGCTGAACTCGAAGAGATCGGGATACATCCAACGGAAGACCAACTCAGGGAAATCGTTCAAAGAGTTAAAGCCTTAGGCGACAAGGGAAAAATGGTGACGGACGCCGACTTATTAGCAATAACTTCAGCAGTGATGGGCGAAGTCATAAAGGAAGAAAAGATCGTTGACCTTTGTGATCTGGCGGTGGTTACAGGAATAAAAGTGATTCCTACTGCTTCGGTAAGGTTGGTTATGGACGGAAAAGAATACATCGCTGCGGAAACAGGCGTTGGACCCGTGGACGCTGTTTTGAAAGCCATTCAAAAACTTACGAGCAGTCTTGCGAAGATACGGTTGAACGAGTACAGACTTGAAGCGATAACGGGAGGCTCTAACGCTGTAGCGGAAGTCATAATAAAGGTTGAAGACGAAGACGGCCACATAGTATCGGCAAGAGCGGCAAGAGAAGACATAGTGATGGCAAGCGTTGAAGCGATGATTAACGGCATAAATAAATGTTTAATCAAGCACAGGAAGCTGGTAAACAAGTGAAAGTGTCTTTCCAAGGCGAAAGAGGCGCCTACAGTGAAAGCGCTGTCTATGCCTTCTTCGGCTCTTCAGTCGAAGTTAATCCTTGTAGGGAACTCAAAAACGTTTTCGAAGCCGTACAGCGAAAGGACACACCCTACGGCGTGGTTCCCGTTGAGAACTCACTCGAAGGCAGCGTGAACATGACCTACGACTTGTTTCTGGTCTACGACTTGAAAGTATGCGGTGAAGTAATTGTTAAGATCGACCATTGTCTCATAGCGAATCCAAGTACAAGCTTGGATGCTGTGGAAGCGATATACTCTCATCCACAGGCGCTTGCACAATGCAGAAACTACCTTGAGAAACTTGGTCGCGAGCTTATCCCCACGTACGATACGGCTGGCAGCGTAAAAATGCTCAAGGAGAAAGGCTTGAAAAATGCAGCAGCGATCGCCAGCGAAAAAGCCGCCGAATTATACGGCATGAAAATTCTCGCTAGGGAAATAGCTGATAATCCATGGAATTTCACACGGTTCTTTGTCCTGTCGGAAAAGGATGCGCCTAAAACAGGAAAAGACAAAACCTCCATAATATTTTCTACACTTCACGCTCCAGGCTCACTTTTCCGCGCCATCGAGGAATTTGCCAACCGAAACATAAACCTTACAAAAATCGAGTCGAGACCTACAAAACAGAAGCCTTGGGAATACAATTTCTACTTGGACTTCGAAGGGCATCGGACAGAGAAAAACTGTGAAGACGCCTTGGACGCGCTTCAAAAGAAAGTTGCCTTCCTGAAGGTTTTGGGGTCTTACCCTAAAGCGCTTTAGGACATTTAGTTATCCAGAAAGTCGGTGGAAAGCAGCTGACTCGGCGTAACGTTTCAAAAGGCAAGGTCGAAATGCAGGGTTGCATGCAAACACGGCGTGAAGACGCTGCTCTAGCAGTGGCTCCCCGTTTACTCTGCTCGCGTCAGACAAAACCATTATTTCCCTGGTCGCAGAAAGTCTGTTCCAAAAAGGCGGATACTACTTGACAAAACGTTTTACATACGCGGACGCCGGAGTGGACCGTAAGAAAAGATACGAAAGCAAGCGAGCCATAGGAATGTTTACTGAAACTTACGCGTGTAGCCATTTCGGGTCCATCGTGCGGTTGCCATTTGGAAACGTTTTTCCAGTTGGTAACGACGTTTTTTTGGACTTAACGATCGAGGGCGTCGGAACCAAGGTTCTGCTGGCGCAGGTGGCTGGAAGATATGACACGATCGGTATTGATGCCGTAGCGATGGCTGTAAACGACGTGATCAGGTCGGGCGCAGTTCCACTGGCGGTTGCAGACAACATTCATGCACAGCAATCTGATCCGATATTAGTGCGGGAATGGCTTCGCGGAATAATGAAAGGCGCTTTGCAGGCTGATTGCCCTGTAGTTAGCGGTGAAATAGGCGATGTAGCAGACGTCATAAAAGGGGAAGTCGCGGGCAAAGGCTTTGACATGGTGGTGGCCACTGTAGGCATGGCGTCTGCTTCGAAGCTGATTACTGGAAGAGGCATAAAACCTGGCGACATCATAATTGGAATGCGCAGTTCAGGACTGCACAGTAACGGCATCAGTTTGGCAAGGCGAATCCTTTTGAAAAACTGGGGCGGAAAGTATGATGCGCACGCCGTTATACCCAGTTTAAGCAGAGAATTAATCTATGAAATGCTTGAACCTACAAGCATCTACGTTAAGCCTGTTTTGAGCGCTACGGAAAATGTGACTGTGAAAGCCGCGGTTCACATAACAGGCGATGCCTACTTAAAATTCAATAATCTTACGTCTTTCTCCTCAGGAATAGGCTTTAAGTTTTACAATTTCAAACCGCAACCAATTTTCGAGCTTATACAACAGACCGCTCGCGAACTTGGCTTTGCAGTTTCCGACGAAGAAATGTTTCAAACTTTTAACATGGGGTGGGGCTTCGCAATTATTACGAGCAAAGAGGACTTGGACGATGCATTAAACGCCATAAAAACCGCTGGGGCAGAAGCCGAGTTGATTGGCGAAATAACCGCTAAGCCAGGAACCATCGAAGTGGAATGGGAAAACAAACACGTGACCCTGACGTAAATCTCTGTCGCGATACGTGTTCTCATGAAGAAAGCTTTTAAATTAACTATGCCCAGCAGGTAAGTCATGAAATACTTAGCAAGAATCGAAGTGAGCTTGAAACCTGGCCATTCCGACCCTGAAGGCGAGACAACCATGCGTTTGCTTAGAGGACTTGGTTACAAAGTTGAATCCGTAAGCGTAAGCAAGGTGTACACCGTAACCTTCGAAAGCGAAACTTTGGACGCTGCTTGGTCAAAAGCGGATGAAATTTCAAGGCGAGTCCTTTCAAACCCAACTAAAGACAGGTACACGGTTGCGGTTGAGGCGCATCCATGAAATCTGTGGTTCACGCCCGAAAAGTGGCGAATTTAGTTTACGAAATAAACATACTAAGCGCCAACGACGATGAACTGCTTGAAGTTAATCAAGAGCTCGGCTTATGCTTGAGCTTGACAGAAATGAAGGCTATTCAAGCTTACTTTAGGCGGAAACAGCGTGCACCAACCGATGTAGAACTCCAAGCCATAGGACAAACTTGGTCTGAACATTGTTTTCACAAAACTTTCAAGGGCAAAGTCAAGTTTGGTGATAGAATAGTCGATGGCTTATTCAGAACCTACATTGCAAAAGCGACAGAGACGATAAAGCCGCGTTGGTGCGTGTCAGTCTTTGAAGACAATGCAGGTATAGTCAAGTTTGAAGGCGACTATGCTTTAGCCGCCAAAGTTGAAACACATAACCACCCATCAGCCATCGAGCCCTTCGGAGGAGCTGCCACAGGTGTCGGCGGAGTGATACGTGACATTCTCGGCGTGTGGGCTGAGCCGATCGCGTGCACCGACGTCCTCGGTTTCGGTCCCTTAGACTACGAGTACGCTAAGCTTCCACCAGGAGTGAAACATCCATTGTATGTTTACATGGGCGTAACCGCAGGCATCGGCAGTTACGGCAATAATATGGGGATTCCAACAGTCAACGGCGCCACATACTTCGACGAAAGCTATACAGGAAATGTTGTGGTCTACTGCGGTTGCATCGGTCTTCTCCCCCTTTCAAAATTCAAGAGGGAAGCCAAACCGAGCCACCTAATAGTGCTGGCAGGTGGTAGAACAGGACGCGACGGAATACACGGTGTTACCTTCGCCTCAACAGAGCTCACTAAGGAATCTGAAGAAATTTCTCGGCCAGCTGTTCAGATTGCAGACCCGATACAGGAAGAAAAACTGAAACGTGCTTTCATTGAGATCCGCAACCGCGAACTTGCTTCTTCCACAACCGACTTGGGCGGCGGCGGGTTATCCTCAGCCGTGGGTGAAACTGCTAAACGCTTCAACTGTGGGGCTCTGGTTGATTTAGACAAGGTGCCGTTGAAGCATCCAGCAATGGCCCCTTGGGAAATATACTTGTCAGAATCACAGGAAAGAATGCTTCTAACGGTTCCGCCTGAAAACCTGGATGAAGTACTGAAGGTTTTCGAAAAGGAGGAAGTGGAGGCCGCCGCTATTGGACAACTGACATTTGAACCCCGTTTACGTCTCAGACATGAAGGATTAAATGTGGCTGACTTGAATGTGGATTTCCTTTTCAAGCCGCCTGAAAGCCAGAAAACAGCGGTACTTGAGTCGTCAGTGCCTGCTGAACCTATGTTTGAAAAACCAGAAAACTTGACTGAAACATTGATGCAACTTCTCTCTTCGCCAAACATTGCGAGTAAAGAAAGTGTGGTGCGCACCTACGACCACGAGGTCAAGGGGAACACTGTGCTTAAACCGCTCCAAGGCGAGCATGCTGGCCCAAATGATGCTGCCGTAATAAAGCCGCTGGATGATTCATGGAAGGGGTTAACAATTTCATGCGGCATGAACCCTAATTACGGAAAGATCGATGCATACTGGATGGCTGCTTCAGCAATCGACGAAGCCATAAGAAACAACGTGGCTGTTGGAGGTAGAAGAATCGCTTTGCTCGACAATTTTGTATGGGGCAATCCTGAAAAGCCTGAACGGCTTGGCTCCCTCGTCAGAGCTTGCGAAGCCTGCTACGACTTTGCAACGGCTTTCAAAACACCTTTTATTTCAGGCAAAGATAGCCTTTACAACGAGTCTCCGCTGGGTCCTGTAACGCCGACGTTGCTCATAACGGCTATAGGCGTGATTCCAGACATACGGCTAGCCACATCCTCCGACGCAAAAGAACCCGGCGACGCCATGTACATCATCGGCGAAACGTTTTACGAACTTGGCGGTTCAGAATACTACAGGATGAAAGGCTATCTTGGCAAAAGTGTCCCAAGAGTTCGCGTAAGCCACGCAAGACAGGTCTACGCGACGGTTACGAAAGGGATAGACCTAGGTCTCATAACCGCTTGCCACGATCTTTCCGAAGGCGGATTAGCTGTTGCGGCAGCTGAGATGGCCATAGCTGGCAACCTGGGCCTTGAGCTTGATATTCGAAAGGTTCCGTCGAGAAATGTTGACCGAGATGACTTTCTACTTTTCAGCGAGTCAAACAGTCGCTTTCTTGTGGAAGTGCCTCAGGAAGCCAAAGCCTCCTTTGAAGTTTTAGCCCACCGCGTTGTTCATGCAGAAGTCGGTCGAGTAACCAGCACCCCTCAACTGCTAATCTATGGCTTGTCACGCAAACCAGTAGTAGACGCTCACGTTGATGACCTCAACAGAGCTTGGAAGCAAACATTAAACGCGAGGAATAGGTTGTGAAAAAGCAAGAAATTCGTGTCTGCATAATGCGTGTAGGTGGCACGAACTGCGACGTTGAAACCCACCGTGCCTTCAAAGAACTCGGCGTCTCCTCAGAAACTGTTCATTTGAACGAGCTCGTGAAAAATAAACGTTTGATGGACTATCATGCTCTTGTGTTGCCGGGAGGTTTCTCGTATGGCGACTACATCCGTGCAGGTGTTGTCTGGGCAAAGCTGCTTTCAGCGAAGCTCGCTAAACCGCTTGAAGCCTTCGTTGAAGATGGTCGACTGGTTCTTGGGATATGTAACGGCTTTCAAGTGCTCGTTGAACTAGGCCTGCTTCCAGCGTTCAAACCACGCAGCGAGCATCCTGAGGCTGCCCTAGCTCCAAACACACCTCAAGGTTACAACTGTCGATGGGTTCATCTTAGACACGAGAATCGTGGCAAATGCGTTTTCACCAGGCGAATCCAGCCAGGACAAGTTCTGCGAGTGCCAATTGCGCATTCTGAGGGTCGGTTCATTTTTCCAAAAGAAGCAGAGCAAAAACTTCTGAGAAGGCTATACGATGAGGATATGCTTGTTCTGCGCTACTGCCACAAAAACGGTGAACCCGCCGGCGGAATTTTCCCAGCAAACCCTAACGGTGCGTTTCATGACATAGCGGGAATATGCAATCCTGAGGGCACAGTGTTCGGTCTTATGCCTCACCCTGAACGCGCGTTCTACTGGTGGCAGCAGCCAGATTGGACTCGCCAAAAGGCAATGCCGCAATACGGTGATGGAAAGTTGCTGTTTGAGGGAATGGTTGAATACTTAGCTCAGAAATTCTAGGTCGGTTCTGAAGGGCAACCCCGCCCTTGCACCCGTTTTCATAATACATCTTGAAGCCACAAAGTTGCCCAGTTTACCACATTCGTAAAGGCTTCTGTTCTTCAGTAGTCCATAAAGAAAGCCAGCGCAGAAAGCATCTCCGGCGCCTGTTGTGTCGACTACTTCAACTTGGAAAGGTGCAACAAGTTTTCCATCTTTTCCATCTGTAACATAGCAACCTTTGCTGCCAAGTTTGACTGCAACTATTCTGACACCAGAACGGATCAGTCTATTGGCTGCCTTGACATAATCCTTTTCTCCAGTCAGAAGTTCTGCCTCTAAGGCGTTTGGCATCATTACATAAGTTCGCCTAATAATGTGCTCAAGTTGACTAAATCCCCGCCTCGCGTAAAGGCTTCCTGGGTCAAAACTGATTTTGACACTTGCGGGAACAGCTTCTATAAGCTTCTCTTGTGAACAGAACGACTCTTCTCCGACAAAGGATGTCAAGTGTAAGAACCGTGTCTGTGAAGCATAAGCCACGTTGACCTCCTCAAACTTGACGGTGTCGTTTACTCCCGAGCTTATATACAATGCACGCGCGCCATGTACGTCGACAAAGCCCATTACAACGCCGCTTCTTCCTTCCGCAGCATAGATGACGCCACAGGTGTCTACACCTTCTCTGCATAGATCTTCAACAAGTTTTTTTCCTTCAATATCCGGTCCGACTTTACCGATGTAGCCGACATGACATCCAAACCGTGCAAGCGCGACTGCTGTGTTGGCTGCCGATCCGCCGCATGATTCAGCACATCGTGTTATGAAGCTTTCTTCTTCTTCCTTTGCAATTCTGTTGACTGTGAAGAGTTTGTCTATGTTAAGCGCGCCAAAACCTATCACGTCGAACATGCGTTTTTGAGCACTCCTCGGAGGCTGACCTTGTACTTGCCGAGCTTTCCACCATAATTTCCCGCTGAGATCCTTGTTACGCCTTCAACGTCAAGCACAGCCTCTATTCCTGCCCTCATTCCTTCCTCGACTGCGCGGAGCGAAACACCGTTGATCACGATTTCGGGAATGTATCGGACATTTTCCGGAACCTTTGATTCTGTGCCAAGCGTTTGCTTAAGAGATGGACAGTAGGGATGATTTGTAGTTGGACCTATGAGTGGATAACGCGTCTCAGGTTTCGAGCCAGCGGCGCATATATCGAAAGGTGTTATTACGCCTTCAATCTCGTTTACGGCTTCGACTGCTCTTCTACCTGCCTGCTTCAACGCTTTTTTGGTCGCGCAGAAAACCCAAAAGTTTGCCCCCATAACTCCACGCGCGTACCCGATGCGCCTTTCGATAATAAAATCTGGAACCATTGTGGGCACAACTATGACGTGCCGCCCGCCACGTGTTTCCTCCCACTCGTAGCCGTCGCCACAATGCCCAACTCTATCCATCATATCGAGTTTTCCCTCGGCTGATGGTAATGCATCAAAAACCGCTGTAAAGGGTTTGACAAGTATATCTTGGCGAATTCTGTATGAAAGTTCTTTTTCGAATCTCTGCAAGTGAAAACTAACAGGCTTCTCATCGTTGGCTTCGCCCCAGAACTGAAGAACCGCACCTACACGCCCGTCAGGTGTCTCCTTCCGAGTTAACCATTTTTCCACACCGCTTTCAATTCTTCCGACAACTACAGAGGGCGTTGCCGTTGCATCCTCAGCTGCGCTGCGCAAAGTCGCCTGGTCATCTGCTGTAACAATCACTCGGCAATAAATCCCTTCAAAGGCTTCCGCATACGTATCTTCTACTCGGCTTATGTCACGCGCCAAATTACCCAAGCTCCCCAACAGCTTCGCCTCTCACGTGCTTCCTAAACTCACTGCTCTCAAACGAAAGCTGTTTACGGTTCTCGCTTGTTATCCTCTGAACCTTAGGCAACTTTGCAGGATAAACCTCAAAAAGACGCGACAGCAGCAACGGGTCAACATGATTGCTTACCAGGGTCTCATGACTCCAATTGGAGGACAATTCAAGCACTTTCTGTTTTCCATACTTGCAGAATACGTCAAATATGACGGCTGTTACTAGACTACTTTCAGAGAGAACCGCAATTTCAGCATTGTCCACTGCATAACCATTGCCATTAAACGACACCGCCAACCCGTTATGTGCTTTCACACGCCGCAAGGCTTCAACATCCGTTATACTGTCACCAACATACATAACGCCGCACAAATCCGCACCTGCTTTATCTGCAGCATCCGTAACCGCTTCAGCCTTCTGGGCTCCGCCTACAAGTTTGACTTCAGCCATCATCCTTCCGCACATGCTTTCAACTTCTTCCCAGAAAATCTCATTTAAACGTTCAATTACCTGTTGGTCTTCAAGCGAAAAATCCTCTAGCCGCTTTGCGCCAGGAGGAATCTTTACAATAGGCATTCTGGCAATTTCAGACGCGACCTTCCTGAGTTCAGAACTTTCATGCTCAGTCAAGCCGTACTTGTCCATGCTCAATCTTGTACAGTAGGTGTTTTCATATGGAAATTCAACAAGCCTGCATAGTGCTCGCACATAATGCTCGTAGCTTGTGCTTACAATGAAAGCTTCTGAAATATGCCTAACATGCTGGAGACATGTTTTGCAATCCGCAATCAGTAACATGCTTTTAGCCGAAAACTCTTCCATTTTCTTGTCTGTGACACCGTAGGCTTTGAGGAACGGCAAAATCAGCTTCAACGTGTTACCCGCTGAATATCCAGGCATCTTCAAGACGTCTGCAAGTACATCGTCATATTTGCTTAATACTGCAAAAACTCTGCCACCGTTCGGAACAAAATGTGCCATCAATTCAAAAGCATTGTCATTCTTGGTCACAGGTCCCTCGCAGTCAGTTACGAAGAAACGTGTCACCTTTTACACCTCAGTTCCTCCATATGCGCTATGCTTTTCTGAATATGCTGCTCTGAGGCCACATCGGTTCGGCTCCACAAGGCGCCGCCTCTAATTGCATCAATGCCCTCCATGGATATTCGCCGCGCTTCTTCAAGGCTTTCACCGATGCCTAATACCCCAACCGCCCTAGACTTTAACGGATAAACCAATCTGTCCCGTATTTCCAGTGCACCAGGGTACACACGTATTCGCTCTCCGTACTTCCGATTCAAAGCATACGCCTCTGAAAGGTCAACTGGTTGATTGACTTCGTTCATGTTTACATGCTCAGGGAAAGCTTCAGCGAAATTACCGTAGCTAGGCGGCACTTTGTACGTCACCACTGAAGCCGACTCTTCAACATCGACGCGCGTCAACGTCCCCTCCAAGAGCTTGAAGCATAAGTCGACGAAGTCCTCTTTGATGAGCGGAAGGATGTTTATTATTTCAGGGTCGCCTGGGCGGCTATTGTTTTCAAGAATTTTCAGCTCCTTACCCGTATGCATAAACGCCAAATAAAGCGGTACACCGCGCAACATGTTTCCATCAGACACTTTTTTCTTCCACTCCTCGAAAATTCTTAATGCCATTTCTTTTTCGCTTTCTCTTTCACTCAGTGTCAAGAAGGGCAAGGTTTCGCCATACCCCTTGTAGGATCCCATGCCGCCAGTGTTCGGTCCTTTATCGCCGTCGTAGGCTCTCTTGTAGTCGCGCGTGTCAGGCAGAGGCGTCAAGCGTTTCCCGTCGCAGAAGGCTTGGAAACTCGATTCTTCCCCCTCTATTTTTTCCTCTATTATGACTGGCCCAACACTAAAGTTAGCTTGGAAATGCTCGAAAAGCTGTTCTCTGCTTATAAAATGGTCGCCCCAAACACCCACCCCCTTACCAGCAGCAGGTTTGTCGGGTTTGACGACTGCATTGTTTCCTAACTCGTCAAGCCAGTCATAAACTGACCTTTTAACCTCGCTGAGGCTTTCATAGTCCTTCGGGTCAAAAACACGGAATCTGGGATTTGCTTCGGGCACAATTTCTTGGAAAAGCAGGCGTTGTTGAACTTTACTAGCTTCTATGGCGCAAGATCGGGTTGGACAAATAACAGGTATCCCCGTTTGCTTTTCAACTAAGTCACGGACTCCTTCAATAATTGGCTTTTCGGGACCTACAATCGCGAAGTCAATTTCTCCTTTGTTCTTTTCTGCGAACTTGCAGATTTTCTCGACGTTTAGGTCTGGTATGACAACGTGTTCAGCTGCTCTTTCTGTGTTGAAGGGGTTTCTTTGTTTGTCCGCAATATACAGGTTCACCTTGTAATTTATGCTTCTAGAAAATGCGTCGACCATTGCAGCCTCTCTTGCACCGTAAGACACGACTAAAACACCAACTTTTTCCATCAAACTTCACCTCGAGTCTCGAAACCATAAGTGTTTCTGTTTGTGTAAGCCGTTTGCGAATTCAAGATTCGCCCTCAACCTCATAGATTCTTCCCTTTTCTTTGTAACCGCTGAGGAACTTCGTCCTTGTTTCGTCGGCTAGTTTCTGTGCTAACGGTGTCGGATATTTCCCTGTCACGCAGCCGAGGCACAGTTGTTCGCGGCTTAATCCTGAAGACCTAACGAATCCGTCAAGCGATTGATAGCATACAGCGTCAGCACCGATGATTTTAGCTATTTCTTCAGGAGTATGCCTCGAACCTATAAGCTGCCCATATGTAGCCATATCAATCCCATAGAAGCATGGCGCGATTATGCGTGGAAACGTGACGAACATGTAGACTTTCTTTGCACCTGACTTGCGCAGTTTCTCAATAATTATTTTAGTTGTATCTCCTCGGACTATGCTGTCTTCGGTTACTATAACACGCTTGTCTTTCACTTTTGAACCCAAAATATTCACTTTTCGGTCGATTGTGGAAAATCGTTCCTTGCCGAGGAGAATGAAAGCGCGTTCCGTTACGTAACGATGTCGCCGTGACGCTCTTTCCCATCTTAAGCCTGAAGCCTCATGCACCCCCATTGCAGGGTCATCTCCTGTTTCAGGAACGGACAGAACGACATCAGCATCTTTCACAACTTCTGGAAACTCTTTCACTAAGTTTCTACCATAATCTTCTCGTATCTCATAGACATATTTCCCGTCGAACCGTGAGTCAGGTCTTGCAAAATATGCAAACTCGAAGGCGCAGAAAGCCTTACGCGAGTTTTCAACAAGCTTTTCTCTTTTGAATCCGCTTTTCGTCAACGTGACAAGTTCACCAGGTTCCAACTCAAAATCGACATCAAACGCGTTAATGTCCAAACTCACGGTTTCCGATGCAAAAGCGTAAACCGATCCGTCAATGCTGTGCCCGGCGCAGAGAGGTTTGATTCCGTGAGGATCCTTGAAAGCAAACAGCTCCCCTTCGCCTGTTAAACCTACGACAGAAAACGCGCCGTCTAAGCTTTGCATACACTCTGCCACTGCGTATTTCAAGCTTTTTTCTTTTTTTAGTTCAAGCAGTAGTTTTTGAGCAACAAGGTCAGAGTCGCAGCTACAGACGAAACCACGCATTTCCTCTTTTATTTCTTTCTTCAACTGCACCGTGTTAACTATGTTGCCGTTGAAAGAAACCGCGACTTGAACTCCTCCAGACGAAGCAGTAACTGGCTGTGTTCCATCAATTAACGATTGGTCGTCGCATTTTCCAGACGTGGTATAGCGGACGTTGCCTATTCCCACATTACCTGGAAGACTGTCTAACCATTGCTGAATCGCCGCAGACTTGATTTTCGGCACGAGGTCAAGGTTTTTGTAAACGTGAAATTTCCCTTTGTGAAAAGTTAAGAAGCCATGCGATTGATGCCCTCTATGATTTTGGGCGCGTAGTCCCCAGTATATATACGGGAAAACCGGGTTGTCTGCATAGTCGATGGCGCCGAACACACCGCAGCCTATTTTTGATTCCTCTCAAAGTGCGAGAGAGTAGAGAAAAAGGTAGTTTATCAGCTTTTGGTACATGTTTAAGTAAAACCATAAAGTATTTTACACTTTCACATTCAAAGCATCTGCGGCTAATTCCTGCTATTTCCCCTCCAATGAATATTGCTTTATTTTAGTCAACGGTGCTTGCCGTTATGGTTAATTCTCCAGTCGTAGTTACATGTATCCACCAGTTTAACGGTCTATAGGAGTCACCGTAGTAAACTACTAACCTTGCCATTGAATCTGCAGGCGCCTGCGCTGGCACGCTGCCATTCCAAACTAACGTCTTGTTGTCCCCTGGGTTCAGCGTTAGCACCTGCTGGCTCCCTTTCCAATTCCAGCTGTTCCCTTCGAACGCGATGTTCACAAACCATGTTCCAGAGTCTGAACCTGTATTCTTGAAAGTAATGCGTACAGTGAAATCGTTGCATCGTGCTTTGTCAACCACTCCCCCTCCCTGCGGAGAAAAGGATAAACTTTGACCTGCGCTTGAAACAGTAAGTATTGACACAGCGCCCAACAACATCAATGTTGGAAGCAGAATTAGTCCACTTTTGTACGTGTTCTTCATATGCTCTTTACCATTCTGTAGAATATGTGTGCTTCCCCGTTATATCAGTTCTGAAAGATTCTTCTATACTTCTATTGCCTACCTTATGGGGTCAACCTGTCTCTGTCTCTAGGATAAAGCGTAACTTCACGTATGTTCATTTTCCCAGTAAGCATCATCGTTAGCCGCTCTAGCCCAATTGCCCAGCCTGCATGAGGCGGCATTCCGAAGTCGAAGGCTTGAAGATGGTGCTTAAAAGATTCGGGATTAAGGTTTTTTTCTTTAAGTCTCTGTATAAGAAGGTTCTTGTCTGCTATTCTCGTGCCTCCTGACACGAGCTCTATCCAACGCCACATTAGGTCAAAGCCTTCGCACACTTGAGGTTTTTCGTCACATGGCTTTATGTAAAACGCTTTTGCGCGTGTGGGCCATTCAGTAATGAAGTAAAAGCCTGTATGCATCTTTCCAAGGACTCTAAAGGCTTCAGTTGGAATATCTTCACCCCATGGAATATTCAAGTCTTTCTTTTCTTTCAGTTCCGCAAGAATCTGATCGTATGTCAGGCGCTTGAAAGGAACTTCCGGGGCATCCAGCTTATAATGCAGTGTCTCCAGTTCTCGTGTACACTTTTCCTTCACTGTGAGACATACGTGCCTAATGATCTGCTCCAAGAGTTGCATGACAGATTCTGCATCTGCAAAGGCTTGTTCAATGTCTACCGAAACAAACTCGCTTAAGTGCCTGCGTGTGTGTGATTCTTCTGCCCTGAAAAAAGGTCCTACTTCGAAGACTTTTTCTAAACTCATCACAAGTTGTTCCTTGTACAATTGAGGACTTTGAGCAAGAAACGCTTTCCTGCCAAAGTAGTCTACGGAGAAAAGTGCAGCTCCCCCTTCAGTTGCAGACGCGATGATCCGTGGTGTGTGGACTTCCAGAAAACCTTTTTCAAACAGAAAATCGCGTAACGCTTTCAGCGCTTGATGCTGCACTTTGAAAATAGCTATGTTCTGCGCTCGGCACAGGTCCAACGCCCGCGCCTCTAAACGTGCTTCAATATTTGCATGCGTTTTGCCTACTATGTCTAATGGCAACTGTGGCGCTGCATTACCAAGGATTTTTATCTCTCGTGGAATTATTTCAACTCCTCGGGGCGTCATAGACGTTTTCTTAACTGCGCCGAGGACGCCTATGCTGTATCTGCGTTGAAGCAATTCGCATTTTTGCATGACTTCAGAACTGACTTTTTTTCGTGGCGCAGTTATCTGTATCGTGCCTTCTCTGTCTTGAAGTATTATAAAGCGGATTCCACCGAGGTCGCGTACTTCCTGCACCCACCCAAAGAGCGTGACTTCTTGCCCATCCATTTCAGGGTTCACATCAATAGAATAGTGCGTTCTAACCCAACTGCCGATGCAGTCAAAAAGCATAGTTCACTTCATTCTCCCTAATCCGTCAACTCAACACGTAGCGACATTTTCCGCACTTTGCGTGCAATTTCAATTAACGCTTTAAGATCGAACGGCAACTGCGACCCACGTTTCTTTTTCAGTATAACCCTTGTTTCAGTAGAACCGTCAGGTAACCAGATCGTATTGATGGTCAATATGGGCAACGGCGTGAACAGGTCTTCAAGAAACTTGCGGTCATTGACACCTGACTCAAGAACACGCACGGATTTACCTGTTTCTTCGCTGATTGCCTTAACGATTTTTCCTCCATAACCAAGGAGTTTAGGCAAGTCTCCGTGCCCAACAATCAACGCAAGGGTTCTGTTAACTTCGACGGCACCATGAAAATAAATATTCTGAATTGATGGATACTTCTCTTCAAGAGCCAGCAGCAAACGGGCTATCCGCAAGTCTAATTCACTTATCTCGCCAGACTTCACTTTAGCGGCGCATTTCTGGCATAGTATACCGCTTTTCAGGCAGAAGCTGCACAGGTCCATTTTCATTCATTGACACACTCCCCGTGGAACAAGGGAGGAGTTGCGGCGCCCTGTCTTCTGGGCTAAGCTGGTATGCTTATCGTTCAAGCGTGATATCAATTGTGCTGACATTTGTCGACGAGGATTGTTGTTGCTCTTGCAGCGTAACTTGGTCAGTTCCAATGCCTATTTGTTTAATTTTGACATCGGGCAGAAAACGTCGTCTCACGACTTCCACCACGTCTACGGCGCGACTTATGGCTTTGCCTCGTGCCCTGATGTTTACTTCTTTTGCCCCGCCATGAAAGAGGGTTATGCATGCCAATACATAGTTCATAACAGGCTTCTTACCGACCAACACCGAGTTGCCATCAGACATTCCTGCGCTTCACTCCGAGTTTTCGTTAACCGTATAGCTCTTTAAGAGCTTTTCTCCATGGATAAATAGATTGCGGTAAGTCGTTAAGATTAATCACGGTTTGCTTGTTTAAGCTTCGTCTTCGAAAATATGCGGTAAGCGCTGAGAAAATGCGGTTTCTGAAGTAAAGTTTTAAATAATGAGATGATTGTAAAGGTTTAATCTAACAAACTAAAACAAGATGACCATGTTTGGAGCTGCTTACAAAACGAGCTGTTCAGCTCTTGAAGATGCTTTACGAAAAGGGTGCAGTCACGAGCACGTACACTCTTCGCACCACTCAGGATGAGCTATCTAAGCAGCTTAAAATGAGCCGTCAGGCTTTGAACGTGCATTTGCGGAAGCTCAAGAGTGCAGGATACATCAGAACTGGCCGCGGCTTCATAGATGTTACTGAAAAAGGCTTGCAAGCCTTAGGTGTTTCAACAGCCCCTGCTTTTATTCTAGTCAAAGTTTCCCCGGTGAAACGTCTTCAAGTTTACGAGAAGATGCGGGAATTGCCCGCTTCGAAGGCGTTTCGTGTAGCCGGCGACGTAGATGCCTTTTTAATAGTTGAACAAGAAAATATGGACGAAGTTCTCAAGAGAATATGCGCAATTGAAGGGGTTCAGGACACAAAATCCTATGTCACAATAGAAGCCCTCAAATAAAAACACATAATGCCGGATGTTCGACAGGCGGAATATACGCTGAGTTTTGGCTCGGGCAGGAGTGTTTGATTCATGACGCGTCAGTTAGGTCCAGTGCGGACAAAAAGTATATCAGCTAGCATTCTATCTGAGTGTTAGCCAAAACATGGATGGTCAATTAATGCCTATACTCGATCCTGTCAAAAAAGCGATCGCCCAGAAGCACAGGCTTTACATGAAAATCTGCAGGGACTGCGGTGGTCGGAACGCGGCTACAGCCTTGAAATGCCGTAAATGCCACAGCAAGAACCTCCGATGGAAGAAACGGGAACTCGTAAAGTAGCTTCTCTACAACGTTTTGACCAAAGTCTCCATGTTGAAGACAGTGTTTGCACATCCGTTCTTTATCAGTGGTATCGCCTGACCGGTTATTCGACCACTCCCAAGGTATTCGGTGGAAACGCGCAATTCTTCACCGCAGGCAACGCCCACAATGCCTTCATACTTCTTGGTTTTAAGAATCTTTGGAACGCATGAGCCTCCTGGCAAAACGTAGACATCGTAACCTTTCTGTCTTGCAATAAAATCCGCCATGTTGATCAAGCAATCTGAGGAGCAGTGTGCGCATGTGTATGAGGGTATTTCAGCGTTGAAATGGGCTTTGCATCGGCTGTCCATATATTTTCTTGCGCAGTGCGGTAGGAACAGGGCCCGCTTCTTAGTTTGGAGAAACTTCTCTCTTTCCATGAGATTGATTGCTTGCACGTCAAGTAAATCTTGAATCAGAACAACAGCATCTGACAGGTTAAGCCCTGTTGCCTCTTGAATCCTAAATTTTTTTATCATACTCTGAAGTGTTTTGAGAAAAGTCTTATGCATACCCTTTTGATAACTCACAGTTGCCAATTCAGTGAAGAAAAATCTCGGCACCTTTGAGAGGTCGAAGGTAAACTTGTAGGGCATAGCGCAATAGTAGGTAAAAACAGGTTTAAAAGAATACCGCCAATTTGTCTCTTACGCATCTGTCGTGACAGCTTTAGGGCTCTCGTAACCGAGCAGTTCCATTAAAGTTCGTTTTTCTTCCCGTAACTGCCTTATCTCGTTTTCTAACAGGCTCGCCCTTGATTCCGCAGCTTTTTTGAGTTCTGCTATCTCGGACAAAAGGTTCATGCGTTCAGTTTCCAACATTCTAAGCCTGTCCCTAAGAGTTTCCAATGACTGAGTCAAACCTTCACGTATGCCGACAACTTTTTTGACTAATTCTCCAAGAGTCGTCGTTACGTTTTGCTTATCATTTGCTTCTATTCTTTGTCGGAATCTTGTTTTGCATTCAGGGCACTCGAAAAGTCCTAGACTGATTTGCTGTGCTTCAATGCCTTTTCCAAGCAAGAGCAACCGTTTTTCAACAACGTTTTTCACTTCCTTTCCGCAAGCAGGGCAAACGGCCAAAAGCAGAACCCCTTGAGAAAATTAAACACGTTCAAGGTTAAAATGCGTTTTGCTACTTTGCTTAAGGGAGTCTTCGCATTCCGTACCAAACAATTTGTTTATGAAACCTAAAAAATTAAAAAAAGAGGCGGTTCAGAGGCTTATCTGGAACATCAATCTCTCGACAAGCTCTTTGTAGCGATTTCGAATGGTCACTTCGGTTACCTGTGCGATTTCAGCTATTTCTCTCTGCGTCTTCCTTTCTCCTGTCAGAACCGACGCGATGTAGCTCGCAGCCGCTGCGATCCCTGTTGGGCCTCGACCTGAGGTTAGCTTTAGCTCTTTTGCCGCAGCCAAGATCTTGTGTGCGATCTCCTCAACTTTCCCTTGCATCGTCAGCTGGTTTGAAAACTTTGTTATGTACTGGCTTGGCCTAAGTGGCGGTATTGTGTAGTTAAGTTCTTTTATTAGGAAACGATAACTGCGCCCCAGCTCTTTCTTGTTAACGTTGGAGGACTGTGCAATTTCATCCAATGTTCTGGGTAGTCCACATTGTCGACAACCCAAGTATATTGCTGCTGAAGTTACGCCTTGAATGGATCGGCCTCTTATGAGTCGTTCCTTGACGGCTTTTCGATAGATTACGGAAGCGGTTTCAAGGATGTTTTTTGGAAGATTTAGGTTGTTAGAGATCTTGGTCATTTCGGAAAGGGCGAACGCCAGGTTGCGTTCAGTTGCGTCGGAAACTCTGATGCGGCGTTGCCACTTTCTGAGGCGATAGACTTGGGCTTTCTGTCCTGGGGAAAGGCTTTTCCCGTAGACGTCGCGGTCATGCCAATCGATAGTTGTCGAAAGCCCCTTGTCATGAATCGTGTACGTTAACGGTGCACCTGCGCGTGCACGCTTTGAGCGTTGTTCATCGTCAAAGGCTCGCCATTCAGGTCCCCTGTCAGCGATTTTGGCTGCCACAACGAAGCCACAATCCATGCAGACAATTTCGGCGCATTCATAGTCACGCATTAATCTGGTGCTACCGCATTCAGGGCAGGTCTGAACCTTGGTGTGTTCAGCGCTCTGCTGTGACGAAGACTCCATTACATCTTCATGTAGTTCGTTGTCTCCATTCAACCTCTCTGACTCCTTCTTTCCGAGAAGAGGACGTAAAGTTGCTTGTTGACTAACCTCTTCGGTTCCTTGATTGAGGATTTGATGACAGCGTAGGGAGATGATGTTGGGCCGATGATGTCGAAGACTTTTCCTATAGTTTTCAAGTCTTCATCAATCACTGTGGCTCCAATTCTCGGAGTTTTCTCCGCTTTAACGACGATGCTGTTTGAAGGCGTTACTTTCAGAACTCGACCCAACCTCTGCAAACACCGTCCCCTCTCGAAAAATAAGAAACGACAACGTAGTACGTTATTTAAACTTTTCTGCTGTAAATCGATTATGTTCGCAGCAGTACATATTATAGTTTCCAATCGCCTGCCCGCAAAAAAGGAGGCTTAGGCAACAGCCCAAGCCTGAAAAAACGTTTATCTTGGTCGCCTAAAAGGTTGGCAAAGCACAAGGTCTCGAAATCAATCCATGCGATGCAGCGGATGCGCCTTGCGCTCTCAACTCGTTTTGATCTATGAACGTGAAGGTTATTGCGTGTGCAAATGAACGTCCGCACTTGTTAAGGCTTCGGTGTTTGTTGACGAGGAAGCGTTCAATACACAGGGAACTCACGTGTAAACCCTACTGGCTTGCCACGAGAACATTGTGCGCGGTGACCGCAAGAAACGTTATAGCTAAGTTAAGGAGCGCAGAGCATTCTGCAGTTATTATTGTTACATGTGCAAGTAGTCTTCGAGATAACACATCACACACTTCCCGGTCGAAACCTTCATAAATGAGAAGTGTTGATAAGTCTGTGCCTTTAAAGGGTGAGGCTATGTCCAAACCATTCTATGTGAAATATGAGGTGCCGAAAGAAATCGTAGAGGCGGCCTATGAAGCCCTACAGATCGCCGTGAAAACGGGCTCGGTGCGTAAAGGTACAAATGAGACTACAAAGGCTGTTGAGCGGTCACAGGCAAAGCTTGTCGTAATTGCTGAAGATGTTGACCCCCCAGAAGTTGTGGCTCATCTTCCAATGCTATGTGAGGAACGCAAAATTCCATACGTCTTCGTCCCAAGTAAAGAGAAAATTGGAAGCGCAATCGGCATAGAAGTTCCAGCTGCCGCGGCCTGCATAGTTAAAGAGGGCGAAGCGGCGGGACTAGTGAAGGATATAATAACACGCGTTGACCTTGCGAAACGGGGCACTCAGTGATGAGCAGAGAGGAAAAAGCTACCGAAGAAGAACTTACGCCGGCAGAAGTGATACAGATAATCGGTAGGACAGGTGTTACAGGCGAGATCACGCAGGTCCGAGTTAGAATCCTAGAAGGTAAAGACAAAGGGCGAATAATAACGCGGAACGTCAAAGGTCCTGTAAGAGTTCAAGATATTCTAATGCTTAGAGAGACCGAGCGGGAAGCGAAGAAGATCAGCAAGTGATTCGCATATACCTCCTTTGAGGTGAGGAAATAAAATGCCTAAACCAAGGAAATGTTCTTTCTGTGGTAAAGACTTTCAAGCCGGTACCGGAATGATGTACGTTAAGAATGATGGAACAATATTATGGTTCTGCTCGGGGAAGTGCAAAAAGAGCTCGCTAAACTTCGGTCGTGACGCTCGTAAATTTAAATGGACCGAGTACTTCGGTAAGGAAGAGAAGGGTAAGGCGTAAACTTCAAGAACAGATGCTTTCCTAAGTCCCTCACAGCATGTGCGATACACAGGCGGCTAGAATATTCCAGTGTGGTTGCCGTTGTCGATGAAGCTACGCGTTTCCTTACATTGTTTCTCACGAAAATTCTTCCATTTTTTCCGCAGGTAGTTTCAGTACTTTCGCCAAATACTTCGCGCCAGAAAAACTTTCGCTACCCATTACTCAGGAGGCATCGAACGGAAGCGTAACGCACATCCCAGTTAGTGTTGGACTCGTTTTCGGATTCGTTCGCCGAGTAAATCTGGAAAGCGGTTTAATTGTTTGTTTATGCAACGTGTAGTAGCGGGGGGTTGATTTGAACAACCGGTCGAGGCAGCTTTAAACTGCTGCTATCTCTGGGTCTCTCTGAGCCGGACAGCTCATATGAGCCCAGCGGGTTAATCCTGGCTACCCCACCCCGCTGCCGGTTCAAGCCTAATGCTCTCGCGTACTAAAGCCTTCTAATATTACCGCTTTGTCAGGTATTAATAGTTTCTTTTTTTGGCAAAGCATTTTAGTTCCTGAGGTGTTTTCTGTAGTGCGGACGTGTCGCAACTAAATGGATAGACCTTTCGTTAGAGAAGTGTTCGAGCCGAAGCTTGGGAACCCTATCTTCGTGCAGGGTCTTCCAGGTTTTGGTAATGTTGGACGTATAGCCGCGCATTTGATGATTAAGTTCTGTGGCGCCAAGCCTTTTGCGGAGCTTTACTCGCCGTACTTTCCCGACTACGTGTCAGTATCTACCAAGGGCATATGTCACCTTCCAAGATACGAGTTTTATTCCGCCTCAACTGAAAAGAACAATTTTGTGATTATGACTGGAGAGACACAGCCTTCATTTGATGATGTCGTGGCGCATTATCTGGTTTGCAGTGAAATACTTGACTATGTCGAAAAGCTTCGATGCAGCTTCATAATCACAATTGGCGGCGTTCCTGTAGGAGAGGACAAAGCCCAGGTTTACGTTGCTGCAACTTCCGCAAGACTTGCCGCGGAATTTATGGAAAAAGGCGCGGTCATTTACAGTCAGGGACGCATAGTTGGCGGCACAGGGCTTACGCTTGCGTTGGCCAAGGAACGCGGTTTGGAAGGTATTTGTCTGCTAGGCGCGACGACAGGTTTCCGAGCGGACCGTGGCGCTGGTTTTCTTACATTCAAGTTTTTAATGAACGCTTTAGGAAAAGAAATAAAAGCTGGGTCATAAGGAAATGTATAATCTGACGGAGCCTTAAGCAGGATGGAAAAGAATGGCAGTAAAGTGACGCGGGATAACCAGCCGCCCCTAATGAAGACCTTACTAGTTATTCTCACGGCTTTCTTAATTTTTGCAGGACCGACATACATTGTCTTTTTGCTGGTTGAGGTTTTGAAAATTAACTACGCGGCGTCAATGCTTTTAGGTTTCATACTCTTTATTGCTGGCCTTAGTATGTTTGGGTATCTTGTTCGAAAAAGAATTATTACATTATAGGCATTGCCTCAGATACCCCAGGGCGCATCATCAATTCAGCATTTAACGGTTCTTCATCGGCATTTTTAACTTTGCAGGCTGCGTAGATAAGTTTTATGCGCTTGAGTATTCAGCAAAGCATAAAAGATATTACAGTAAACATAAGTATTATGTTTAGCGTAAAGCAAAACATGGTCACATGACGGAGCGAGGGTTGAAGTTTTGCAGCAAACAACTTTTAAGCGGCTAAACCTAAGGCAAAAAGGCCTAAGCAACACTTTTACAAGAAGAACTACTTTAACCATTATTGTAAGGGTTGTCTGCAGCTTAACAGACGCTGCTGGTTGTCGCCCACGATTTGTTTGTTATATGCTTCCCACGCTTAGATACGAAAATATTCATCATGAATCTTCCAAACAACTGCGAATTACTCAGCAGTTGAGCCTTTTCTTGAGTGAGCTACAATGACAACTAAAAATGGAAAAAAAACTAAAAGAACAACCATAATCCTTGACAGCGAAGAAAGAAAATTTGTAGATTCGCTAATCGCTGAAGGAAAAGAACGAGGAATCAAACCGCTCATTTCAAAAATGCTTGATGTATACAGGAGCATGATGGTTTACGATTGGCGTTTTCCAGGAGAATACTACTGTGGAATAAGCCGCATCGCTTTCGTTAATGTGGAATTAGTTGAAATACTCGTACAGGAAATACCGAACGAGCGGCGACGTGAAATAGGAAGGAGAGTAGGCTCCGCGCTGAAAGTGTTTATTGAGACAACTCTTAACATCAACCCTTCAAAACAGGAATGCTGGGAGAACGTTTTCAAGCGGCTCAGAGTGCAAGGCTTCGGTGACTTTCTGTTAAAGGATAAGTATATTCTCCTGAAAACTCCCTTCATCAACAACTCTGATTTATGGGCGGGAATACTCGAAAATCTTTTGGACGTAGAATTGGCAGTGAAGACTTCAGTTCCACCATTACTTTTCGAAATTCAAAACAGAGCGCAAACAATGTTACCTCAACGCAAACTTTGACACCAAACACGATTTGTTGCAATTTCGCTCCTGAAAAGCACGTCCGACCATTAGGCGATTGCACTTTTCAAGAAAATGGAGATTTATCCAAACATCCTGCGCAGCTAGGTTTTGGCATAAAATTCGTGCCTTTTTTCTGATTATTTAAATAAGGCTTTGATGGGCTGTTCATGGTTGGAAGCTTGTTTTTATGGTTTAATTGTCCAGTTTTCTGGTTGGGTTTTGGGTTGAACTGTTGAACAAACGTTAGGCAACTTCCATCTTCTGGCTGAAAAACGCAAAAATATGTCGGCACTCCACCATTCTAAACGCGTGGATAATAAGCTCAAACGCAAATTGTTCTACAGGCTTAACGCTTAAACTCCACTATATTCAGCAAAATAAGCCAAACCATACTTTTGCATCAGAACCCGCAGCTGAAAAAGTTTATTAGGGAGTTCAGCAATCAACGTCGAACCAGTGACGTGAATTGAGGGGTTGCATTCACAGCAGGCGATTTCGTTCATTGTCAGTAAACGACGTTATGGACGTTGCGTTCTAACCGCAATAACCTGCGTAGCCCTAAACTCCCTCGAACTGTTCACGTCGATATTTTTTCCTGGGAAATGTGTTGAAAGAGAATATACCTTAAAGAAGGAATGTGAAAATGGTCAACAATAAAGTCAGATTCGCGATACCTGCCGGCTCTTTGGCAAAAGCTACTTTCGACATCCTTCAACGTTCAGGTTACCGAGTACGCGGGCAAGAACGCACTTATAGACCGACGATAAACGACCCTGGCATTGAATTGAAGATTCTTAGACCGCAAGAAATACCTGTGTTTGTCAGTGAGGGTCTCCAAGATGTTGGAATAACTGGTCAAGACTGGATCCGTGAAACATGTGCTGACGTAGAGGTTCTTCAGAACCTTGAGTATGGACGAATAAGGCTCGTTGTTGCGATTCCGAAAAGTGCAGGTCATGTTAATTCAGCGTCAGAATATATGGAAAACTTGTGGAAAGAAGGCAAAAACGTACGAGTTTCCACCGAGTACCTAAACATTGCAGCGGAATACCTGAAAAGCGGTCAGGCGTACCAAAAACTTTTCGGCAACTCGGAACCCCTTGTTGTTACTCCATGGTGGCGCAGAGGCGAAAACCCACGCGCACGTGTCTTTCTCTCTTTCGGTGCCACCGAAGCAAAACCACCGGAGAACGCTGACCTCATAGTTGACGTTACTGAAACAGGCACAACTATGGAGCAGAACAACCTGCAGGTTGTCGAAACAATAATGGAATCGTGCGCCGTACTGATTGCGAATCGAAAAGCTTTGGGCGACGAGCAAAAAAGGGAAAAAATCTACGACATAATGACTCTGCTTAAAGGCGTTGTGGACGGTGAAAAGCGAATACACATTTTTGTAAACGTCAAAGAAGAAAACCTTAGTAAACTGCTGAATGAATTGCCCGCCTTAAAGAACCCCACAGTGTCACCGTTGGCCAGCAAAGGATGGTACTCCGTTAATACAGTACTTGAAAAAGACCATCTACTACAGTTGCTTCCGAAAATCCGTAGGCTCGCTCAGGGGATAGTTGTTTACGAGCCAAGACAGGTTCTCGCGCTTGATGAGATAAATCGGAGAAACGACAGCCGATGACAGGCGCGTTACAGTTAGTTATGTGGAGATCTTCAACGTTACCTGCATACTGGTACAAGCAGATTAGAGGTTCAAAGCAGGAACGCGCTCAAATCGAGGAACAAGTTCGCGGGATCATACAGGAAGTAGCACAAAAGGGCGATGCTGCGCTTATTGAGTATACTGAAAAATTCGACGGCGCGAAACTTACGCCTAAAACGCTACGCGTCACACGCGCCGAGATTGAAGAGGCTTACATGCAGGTTGATAAAACACAAATTGAAGCCATAAGGCTATTCATGGAGAGACTATCCGAAAACGAGAAGTTGCGTCTTGCCAGCGAAATGCTTCAGGTCTCCAGAGACGGTGTTAACCTTAGAACAGTACTTTGTCCAATTGAAAGCGTCGGTTGCTATGTTCCAGGAGGATCCGCCGCTTATCCAAGCACCGTTATCATGACAGTGACACCGGCAAGAACGGCTAGAGTAGGTCGTATTGCACTCTGCTCACCGCCCAACAAAAAAGGTCGTGTTAATCCATTAACTCTGGTGGCAGCAGACATTTGTGGAGTGGACGAGTTTTACAAAATTGGAGGTGCTCAGGCGATAGCTGCGTTAGCATACGGTACAGAGAGTGTTGAACCAGTAAAAAAAATAGTGGGCCCAGGCAACAAGTACGTGACAACAGCCAAGAATCTTGTGTCAAAGGATGTAGCTATCGACATGCCGGCAGGTCCAAGTGAAGTTCTTATTCTAGCAGACGAAACCGCTGACCCAAAGCTGATAGCTTTAGACCTGATCTCTCAGGCAGAACATGGCATCGACAGTGTAGTTGGACTTGTAACAACTTCCGAAAATGTTGCGGCAAAAGTCCTTCAAAGTTTACAGGAAATCTTGCCAACCATACAGCGGCGCGAAATTGTTTGCTCCGCACTTAAGAACCACGGTTTCATAATTCTCTGCAACACCGTTGACGAGATGGTTCGTGTAGCGAATGTATTTGCGCCAGAACACGCCGAATTAATTATCAAGGACACGGAGGAGGTTGCTAGTCAACTCACTTCTGTTGGCATAATTCTTGTAGGTCCGTACAGTCCAGTGCCGCTAAGCGACTACGCAAGTGGGACGAATCACGTTCTTCCAACAGGATGCTTTGGACACAGCTACTCAGGATTAACAGTCTTCGACTTCATTAGACGCGTAAACATCGTTGAAGGCTCAAAAGAAGGTCTAGTCAAAATAGCCCGCTACGTTAAAGCACTCGCCGAAGCTGAAGGTTTGCCGAACCACTATAAAGCCTTGGAGGCTCGTCTAAAAAATGAATAATGCACGCGGATGGCTTGTGTCAAGAATTGAACGTGCAAGCCGTTTTGAAGAATATACTGTGGACAGAACAATTGAAACGTTGGTAAAACAGCGTGGTCTATTGATTACATCCATTGCAAAACTAAACTACAACGAAAACCTGTTCATTCCGCCTGAGAAAACACGTTTTCTGCTTGAGCAGGTTGCCGACGAATGTGATGTGCGAATGTACCCCCAAGACGAGATAAACCAGCTTCGCGAGAGCCTAAGCGAATACGTTCGAATGCCTGCAGAATGCATAGTGATCGGCAATGGAAGTGACGAACTGATCGACCGTGTTACCCGTCTCTTCGTAGAAAAAGCTGACCGTATCATTTCGATTGACCCGACTTTCCCCATACTTAAGCACTGTAGCAAATATCAAGGTGCTGAATACTCGACTGTGCCGCTGCAGGATAACTTTGAATTAAACGTGCCAGCGCTTATGCAGGCGGCTGATGAGCGTACACGAATACTTTACGTGTGTTCGCCGAACAATCCAACAGGAAACCAGTTCAACTTCGAGGATGTGAAGACGCTGACCGAAAAGTTTCCGGGGCTCGTAATAGTAGATGAGGCTTACGTGGAATTTGCTCGATACTCCATAGTTCCCTTGGTTGCGGAATACGAGAACCTTGTAGTTCTCAGAACTTTTTCGAAGGCGTTTGGGCTTGCGGGTCTCAGACTTGGATATGCCGTAGCAAATCCAAACCTTGCATCTGCCCTTGTTAAAATCCCGCTGCCCTTTCCAGTAAGCACGGTAACACTTAAGATGGGACTTAAAGCTTTAGAAAACAGAGAAATCATGGAAGCTGCTGTGAATCAATTGAAGGTTGAAAGAGAAAGGCTGTTGGCCGAACTGAACAAGATAGCAGGTGTAACTGCATTCTGCTCAGACGCTAACTTCATACTCTTCAGTATGAATAAACCATGCGAAACAGTTTACGAAGCTTTGCTTGAAAAAGGAATACTCGTCAAGAAGTTCGGAAGGATCTTAAAAATGGAAAACTGCATGCGTACCACTGTAGGGCTTCCAAGCGTTAACATGCGTCTCGTTGAGGCGCTGAAAGGCATACTAAATTGACAGGTTGGGTAAACAAAAATGCGTAAAGCTGAAGTATACCGGAAAACTCGTGAAACTGAAGTGAAAGTTGAAGTTAACATTGATGGTGAGGGATTTGTTAACGTTGAAACAGGTATTCCATTTCTTAACCACATGATCACTTTGTTGGCAACACATAGTCTTATGGACGTAACCGCACAGGTTACAGGCGACTTAAAACACCATGCAGTTGAAGACTTAGCCATTGGACTGGGCGAAGCTTTAAGAAAAGCCTTGGCTAACGGTAAAGGGATCCAAAGATTCGGTTACGCAATTGTACCAATGGATTGCTCATTGGCTTTCGCTGCAGTGGACTTGGTGCAACGGCCATATGCTAAGGTAAGTTTGAACATGCGCGGAAAACAAGTGGAAGGAATGGCTGTGGAAGACATACAGCACTTTTTCGAAACATTTGCCACATCGCTTGCTGCAAACGTGCACCTTTGGGTCCAATACGGTGGCAACGACCACCACAAAGCTGAAGCCGCCGTAAAAGCCCTCGCATTGTCCCTGAAGCAAGCAGCAGCTCTGGATCCGCGTAGGAAAGGTGTGCCAAGCTCTAAGGGAGTAATCTGATGCCTAAGGTATTAATAATGGACTATGGCGTAGGCAACCTTTACAGTCTGAAAACAGCGTTGAGGAAAACGGGTGTAGACGTCAAAATTAGCTTATCCGTACATGATGCGGAAAGTGCAGATGCCATCGTGCTACCAGGAGTAGGAAACTTTTCTGCAGCAGCAACTAAACTTGCGTCGATACGCGAAACTGTGCTAAAAGTATACAAACGAGGTGTACCCATACTTGGAATATGCCTAGGTCTGCAGCTCTTCTTTGAAACTAGCGAGGAAGGCCCTGGTCAAGGGCTATCCTTATTGCCAGGCAAGAACGTTAGCTTGCCGCCGTTTGTGAAGGTGCCACATATGGGATGGAACACTTTGCACCTTATAAGAGATAGTATGCTACTGGAAGGTGTCCCTGACGGCGCCTACGTGTACTTTGTGCACTCGTTGTATCCTGTGCCTGAAGACCAAAGTGTTGTGTGCGCCCAGACTGATTACGGTGTCATTTTTCCCTCCACCATAGAAGTAAAGAATGTGTTCGGCACGCAGTTTCATCCTGAAAAATCCGGGTCCATCGGCGCGTTAATAATTGAAAACTTTGCAAGAATAATCTCGAGGTGATCTATCATTCAGGTATTCCCTGCCATCGACCTAATGGACGGAAAGGTCGTGCGTCTCTCTCAAGGCAACCCAGATCGTGCAAGAGTATACGAGCACATGGGACGCCCTGTCGACGTTGCAATGCGATGGAAGAATGAAGGAGCAAACAAACTTCACGTAATCGACCTAGACGCTGCCTTCAACCGAGGGAACAATCTTGAAACAATCACCGAAATCGTACGAGTTAGCCAACTTCCCGTTCAGGTAGGCGGCGGCATTCGAAGCTACTCCTCCGCAGAAGTTTTACTTCGGTCAGGGGCATCTAACGTGATCTTGGGTGCACTAGCGTTTTCAGATGCTACTGCCATAAGAAGGCTTCAGAAAAAATTTGGCGAAGACGCTGTTGTTGTCGCAGTTGACAATAAGGATGGTTACGTGATGGTTGAAGGATGGAAAACACCGACCAAGTTGAAAGTAGAGCAAGCAATTGAACATTTCATTGAAATACATGTGAAAACTTTCTTGGTGACCTCGATAACGCAGGACGGTACTCTTTCAGGTCCGGACCTTGAGACGCTGCGTAGAGCATGTAAGTATACGGAGATAAAGGTAATCGCCGCTGGAGGGATCAGCTGCATCGCCGACCTGGTTGCTGTCAAAAACGTAGGCGCTAAAGGAGCGGTTGTAGGAAAGGCGTTATATGAGGGAAGATTCACCTTGAGAGAAGCAATCTACGCGGTGAGGGATACCTAAGTTATGCTTGCAAAACGCATAATACCATGCCTAGACGTGGACCGTGGAAAAGTTGTCAAAGGCATAAACTTCATCAACTTGCGGAACGCTGGGGACCCGGTTGAACTGGCTAAACGTTATTCCGATGAGGGTGCAGACGAACTAGTGTTCCTCGACATTACTGCTTCGCCTGAAAAAAGGGAAACTTTGAGAGAAGTCGTCGAAGGCGTTGCTGAGGCAATAAACATACCTTTCACGGTTGGCGGTGGAATCCGCAATATTTCAGACGCCCGTCTAATACTCTGCAGCGGCGCCGACAAGGTCTCTGTGAACACGGCGGCTGTTGAAAACCCGACACTGATAACAGAACTTGCCAGCACATTTGGAAGACAATGCGTGGTCGTAGCCATCGATGCAAAAAGGCGTTATGAACAAAAAAGAGGGTATGTAACCGCTGAAACTGAAAATGGTCATGCGTGGTTTGAAGTATACACTTATGGCGGAAGAAAACCAACAGGGATTGACGCCGTCCAATGGGCGGAGAAAGCTTTCAATTTAGGAGCAGGCGAATTCCTGTTGACATCCATGGACAAAGACGGCACAGAGGAAGGTTACGATGTTGCATTGACGCGATCTGTTTCTGAAAGGGTGAGTGTGCCAGTAATCGCAAGTGGCGGAGCAGGTAGACCCGAACATTTCCTGCAAGTATTCACAGAGGGTAAAGCCGATGCGGCACTAGCCGCGTCGGTCTTCCACTACGAGAAATATCCTGTTCCAGTGATAAAGCAATACTTAAGAAGTATGGGGGTGACCATCAGACCATGACTCTAACTGTGCAGCAAGAGGAAATACTGAAGAAACTTGACTACGCAAAGTTAGGCGGGCTTCTTCCCGTCATCGTCCAAGATGCAGAATCTGGAAAAATGCTTATGCTCGCTTACACAAACGAAGAGGCGCTAAGAAAGACTTTGAGCACAGGCTACGCGCATTACTGGAGTCGCTCGCGGAACAAACTTTGGTTGAAAGGAGAAACCTCTGGGCACACACAGAAAATCCGAGCAATAATGGTGGACTGCGACTACGATGCTCTTCTGTTCATAGTAGAACAGAAAGGAAACGTGTGCCACACCGGAGCTGACACCTGTTTTCACAACAAACTAGTTTAAAAGAAGACCTAATTGTTTTTAACGAGAAAACCCAATTATTTCTATTTCGTCAGTCTAAGTATGGTTGTACGGGGGCGCAAGTACGGTGTCGCTTCATGAAGCTTTCCTGTATGAGAAGCTTAAAGACAAGAAGGTAAAATGTAACCTTTGCGCGCGGCGCTGCATTATAAGCGATGGCGCCGCAGGTTTCTGTTCAGTACGAAAGAATGAAGGCGGTACATTATGGTCTCTTGTTTACGGAAAAGCCGTTGCCGCTTGCGTAGACCCAATAGGCAAGAAACCGCTTTCACACTTTAATCCCGGTGCGCTAGTAATGTCCATCGCAACGGCAGGCTGCAACTTTCGCTGCCAATTCTGCGATAACTGGATGATCAGTCAAGAAAAAGATGTTGCCAAGCGAGACTTTCCTCCTGCCGAAGTAGTCAATGCCGCCCGAGAGCGCAACTGCCACGGCATAAGCTACACATACACTGAACCGACGATCTTCATGGAATACGCTTATGACACCGCTGAACTCGCGCATCAAGTCGGATTCTTCAACACTTTCGTAACAAACGGATACATGACTCCCGAAGCGATTCGGAAAATTGCGTCTTACTTAGATGCCGCCACAGTGGACTTTAAGGCTGGCGCCGACCCCGACTTCTACCAACGCGTGTCCTCTGTTCCAACAGTGACACCTATTTTCGAAGCGCTAAAAGAAATGCGGCGGAACGGCATCCACATCGAAATTACAAACCTCGTGATACCGAAAACAGGTGATTCTATGGAGCGAATCACTGAGCTGTCAGAGTGGATTAGAGACAATCTTGGCAGGGATACACCCTTTCATCTTCTCCGCTTCCACCCTGACTACAAGATGACGGCAACACCGTCTACACCGATAGAAACTATGGAGAAAGCCTACATGACCGCGCGAAACGTCGGTCTCCATTACGTTTACTTGGGGAATGTACCAGGTCATCCTGCAGAGAACACATACTGCCCAAACTGCAACGAGCTTGTCATCAAACGGTACAGTTTCGAGATAACGCGGTGGAACCTGACTAAAGAGAACCGTTGCCCAGTGTGCGGTCACACCATCCCGATAAAAGGGAAGCTTCATCCAGCGGGAAGCGCTTTGCCATACGCCTTGTTCTAGCACAATGTTACGCTTTTATGATGGAATTAAAACGATGAGAATGTGGCGTTTCATTCGCCCAGATGCATGGGCCGTTCTGAACGACGAAATGGTAAAGCGAAGCCTCCCGAGATATTTAAGCGTCATGAAAAATGAGAAACCTGCAAAGTTCATGATTGCCAAAACTATTCCAGCACACTTCAACAGTAATGAACAACTAGACGAGCTTTGGATAGAGCATGAGCAGTGTACGGAAGAGTTCTATAAACTTGAGAAAAAGGTCGACATTGATCCCTCGGTACGGAGTTCTCTGTTGCCGGAAAAGTCTTACCTGGATCTGAAAATCGAAATAAGCAGGAGGATCCTGAAGAACTGCCACTTCTGCGTGCGCCGTTGCAAAGTGGATCGAACTGCTAGTAGACGTGGATACTGTGGTTGTGGCGACAAGATAGTAGTTTCAAGCATTTTCGAACATGTAGGCGAAGAACCTGAGCTTGTGCCTTCCGGAACAGTCTTCACGATGGGCTGTACGATGCGTTGCATACACTGTCAAAACTGGACAATTTCCCAGTGGTTCGAAAGTGGATCAATCTTTGCCTTCGAGGCCTTAGCCGAGGAAATCGAAAAGTTGCGCGCCATCGGATGCCGAAACGTAAACTTGGTCGGCGGCGAACCCACGCCATGGCTTTCTCATTTGCTTCAAACTTTCAAGCATGTACATGTCAACATTCCAGTTGTTTGGAACTCAAACTCCTACTACAGTCCTGAAACCGCCGCCCTACTCGCAGGGTTTACAGACGTTTACCTGCTCGACTTCAAGTATGGACATGGCAGATGTGCTGAAAAACTCTCTGATGCCCGTGGCTACTGGGAGGCGTGCACCTTCAACCACCTTCAAGCCAAAAAACATGGTGAGGTTATTGTGCGTGTTCTCGTATTACCTGCTCATCTCGAATGCTGCGTCAAGCCAATACTACGCTGGATAGCCGACAATCTTGGTGGAGAAACAAGAGTGAACCTTATGTTTCAGTACAGACCTGAATGGCGTGCTCATGAAGTTTCCGAGTTGCGTAGAAGGCTGAACGAGGAAGAAAAGCAAGAAGCACTTCGCCTTTCTGCAGAGGCGGGGTTAAAAAACGTGATAACATAGGGTCATGTGATTCATACGTTAGGTCTAGCTTGCGGCGAAAGTTTGACAACAAAATAAATAAACGTTGATAAAGTCTTGGCGTAGTTGAAGGGGCTTCTAAGTGTGATGTGATGGTTGCCTATCATGCATTAGCGCTTACAACACAGTACTGGATGCCAGGTGACGATTACGTAGACATAATACTGACAAGTTTACGCGGCAGAATTGAAGATGATGATTTCGTAGTCGTTTCGGAGAAGGCGCTTTCAACGGCATTAAATAACATATTCGACGAAAGCCATGTCTCTCCAGGTCTTACAGCAAAACTCTTAGCTCGTTTTTGGATGCGAATAGCTTGGGGGTACTTCCTAAGCCGACTCTGCCATTTCGGCCCTAGACTAACTGCAAGGTTGAGAGAATACCCAATAGTTGAAGGTAGCCGGCATAAGCAACTCGTAATAAACCATGCTGGGCTTTTCCAAGCCTTACTTTTCGGCTCTGAAGGAGGAATTGACGGATCAAACTTACCGTACTCATTTGTAAGCCTGCCGATAGAGGATGCGCCCAAGATTGCCGAAGAAATACGGCTTCAAGTATGGAACAAGCTAAAAAAACGTGTATCTGTCATAGTCACGGACACAGACAAGACCTATTCGTTTAGGAACTTTCACTTTACACCAAGACCTAAACCATACAAAGGCATCCATTCAGTAGGTGGCATTGTTGGATACATCATAGGTAGAGCTCTTAAACTGAAAAAGCGTTCAACGCCGTTGGCTGTTTCTGGACGCCGCGTGAGCGCTGAGGAAGCCCTTAAAATCTCCGCGTTCGCAGAGAAGGCTCGCGGTCCAGGTTCAGGTGCCACCGTCTGGGACATGGCTGCAAGGTTCAATGTTAACACGAGTGAAGTAAGTTGGCAGATGCTCACAAAAATCAGACATACACCTCTTGTGATCATTCGCAGGCGTGGTGTGGCTCTTAAATGTGCCGAAAAAGGCTGAACGATTAAATCTTCAGGTTTATATACTACCTTTAAGTATGGCGCCGTCTGACCCGTCTTGACACATGCTCTGCTTATAATTCGTCATTTAAAGCTGCAAGATTGGCTGCTATGATTGGCTGCTATATTAGAGGGAGTAGGTACCTGTACAAGCATGAGCGTGAAGAATAAATGGTTGCTTTGTCATGGTGCGTCCGAAATCTTCTCGCTTTCTAGGTCATATTTGCGAGAGCAGTTCTTCATATTTCTGCATACGAATCAAACCTTTCTCCGTCTGAACAAGCCATGTCATCCAGCAGAGTTCGATGGGCTTGTATCCGCATTCACGGGCAACATGCTCAGCTCTTTTGATAAACTGTAAGTTGTCGTTTACTGGTTTTTCTCCGGCCTTAACCAGTATTCCGTTAATAACCTTCTTCACTAATTTGTCAGGCATAAGTGTGTCGATCCCGCCCATCATTCTAAGATACTGGTATGTAACAAGCCCCACGCCAGAGATGCTTCCAATAGTGTCTTTTCTCCATTCTTCAAGGTTTGAGCACGCGGCCCATTGCCTAAGCGCCAGCCTATCACTTTCAACCATGTTTTCCACAAGGCGTAACGCAACTTTTTTAGCTACATCCCAAGACCTTCTGTTTCTCCACACTGTCATGGCTCTCTCAACATCTATGCGCGAAAGGTCCGATAAGCTTTTCACTTCGCCAGAGCCGACGAATTTGGCAAAAAACTCTTTAACCTTAGGAACCACCACTGTAAAATAATTTAGTCCAACAGAAGTGAAAGCTGCATCTAAAACCATCAAGACAATGCTACCCTGCCACCTTTCCGTCTTAAGGCATCTCTCGCAGAGTGCTGCGACTTGCGGGACCTTCTCCATGTACTCATCCACGATGAGCTTCAACCGCAATTTTCCGTCCCCATTTAGGGAACGATTAAATTCCGTGCGGAGATATAATCTTTTGAGTATATTCTGGGGGCCTCAACAGTACTTGGCTCAGCAACAAGTCCAATAAGCCATTAATAAAGACTGCGAAACTGTTAAGCGCCATGCGCTCCATAAATGGAAAGACGCGAAGACCCAAAAGTATCGTCTGAACCCGAAAAGGAGCCTGTGTATCTTTTCAGCTGCTCCAAATTGCAATGTTTAGCTTATGCGTTCACATGTAAATTAGCATTTCTTGCAGTCTTCCCGTTTCGAAAGTTTTTATCTACGTAAGCCGAATAATTCTTGGAGAGAAACGCTTGGAAGTTTATGTTGGTACTTCAGGCTGGGCTTATCCATGGAATGAAGGCGGAAACTTCAGTTGGTATATTGAACATTCAGGTTTGAATGCAGTGGAACTGAATTCCAGCTTCTATCGCTTTCCTTTCCAGAGCATGATCAAATCTTGGGCTGCCAAAACTGGAAATCTGAGGTGGTCGGTTAAAGTGACCCGCCTAGTAACACACACTTACAAGTTCGCCGGCGGTGCTATGGCTGCTTGGCATGATTTTAGACAACTCTTCACGCCTTTAGAGGGCAACATTGACTTTTATTTGTTTCAGCTTCCTCCTTCGTTGACTCCCGAATCCTCTGCCACCATAGAAGCCTTCTTTCAGCAAGCAGCATTGAAAGAAAGATTTGCCCTTGAACCCCGAAACGTGAAGTGGTTCGATGATAAATGGTTCAAATGGGCCTCGAAGCTTGGACTGACATGGGTAAGTGTCGACTCACCAGTTTTGCCTCGCAATATTCTCGTCACAAACAGCATCGTGTATGTGCGTATGCATGGTAGGACAGCTTGGTACAGCTACAAATATACGCTGGAAGAACTGAAAAACGTAGCTCACGAAATTCTCAATCTGAAACCCAGAAAGGCGTATGTTTTCTTCAACAACGATGAGGATATGCTTGTAAACTCACGGGAAATGTTTGACATTCTTAGGAAGGCAGCGTGAAACCAGACGCTCGAATTCACTATTTTGCTCATGTAATACACGCGTATCGTGCCGCCTAAAAGTTGCGGCATAAATCTATTCCTTGAAAGATCCTTCAAGGAATTCTCTGAGAACATCCTTTAAAGGCTTTTGGAAATGTTCTCTTAGCCTGTTAAGAACCTTTACGCCTTCCTCAGTTGAGGTGTAATACTTTGTGCGTCGTTTTCCTTTTCGGCTCCATTTCCCTATTAAGAGCCCGCTTGTTTCCAATTCATAGAGCTGTGGATAAATTATTCCTGGACCAATTTTTTGTCCAGTTATTCTGCTCATCTCTTTAACAATCGAATAGCCTGACATCGGTTTTTTGCTTGTAAGCCACAATATTATCGCCCTACTTAGACCGCGTAGAGTAGCTCTGATAATCTTCTGTTCCGTTTCGCTCAAAGATGGTGCCTCACAGTGATCTCAGTTTGCCCCTTTAACTTCTTTCTGTTCGCCATGTTTTTGTTAACAGACTCTTTTTTCCAAGCTGCTTGACTAGTGTGGTTAACGTCTACTGTTGAACTGGACGTGTATGCAAGAGTTAAGTGTTTGCGTGAATGCATTAAAACCAGTGTGACTCTTTCGGTTACTTGGGGTCGTGTCTCGGTAGAGGGTTGTGCTAAAGGTTAGGGTTTTGCTTGATTGAGGGCTGCTGCAGGTTCAAGCTTACTCTTAAGCTTTCCTAAAAACTGATATTTAAGGTCTAACTGTTTTATGTATAGGGCGGCTAAAATGGTCGATATAATATACGCCTTCATTCAAGGTCTTGAAAAGCCTTTGATACTTTGGCTTGTTGCTAGAGGACCGATGCATGGCTATGAGATCATAACACGAATGAAGCAGCTCACCGCGCATAAGCCGAAGCCAAGCGTATTCTATCCTATGTTGCATAAGCTGGAGCATGACGGTTTTTTAGTGGGTGAATGGGTGAAAAAGGGTAGACGATCCGTGAAATATTATCGGTTAACAGAGAAGGGGCGTGAGATGCTTCGTAGGATGCGCCGTGTTTTTAGTGGACCTTTGAGAGGCATTCTCTCCGAGGAAGCCCGTGCGTTTCCGAGATAGACGTGGAGAAACGGCTTTGCTACGTGTGGGCGTTGTTGCGCCATAGTCGTTTCACGTTGCTAATTGTCGGCAGAGCATCGTGATTCAAATGTTTTAAAAAACGAAATACTTTAAAGTGTGACACTTGACATATGCTTCTGAAAAGGGGATAAGGTTGACTGAAAAATCTGATGAAGGCTACAAGATTGTTTTGACTGCTGACCGAACACTGATGAGCGAGTATAACGGAGGCGTCTTTCTCGGCTTCAGTGCCTGCGTGCCTCATGGCTTGCTTCCTGACAAACTCTACTTTTCCCTGTTCTGCCCTTCAGTCGAAGTGAACAAGGATGGGTCCGTTAAGTATGCTCCATGTGGAACACGAAAAATGGAAGCAATGCTGCTTGATCACGGTTTTAGTCGTGATGACATAATCGTGGCTCATCCCGACTACCTTAACCGCGTGGTGGGCCCACGCACCAAAGTCATCGGCATCACAGAAAATGATCCACTGGGTATAGGACCTGCGACTTCAACATTTACTCAGTTGTTCGGTGGTGAAGCGTACATGGCGTTGAAGTTCAAAGAGATCCTTCAAAATCCAGCTGTTAAACGATATAAGCCCTGCGTAATAGTGGGAGGACCAGGAGCGTGGCAGCTTGAGCCTGAGGGTATTCGCAGAGATTTGGGTATCGACTGTGTAGTAATAGGCGAGGGTGAACGTGTAGCAGCCTCGCTTTTCGATAAAGCCGTCAATGGTGAATCTTTACCTGAACTCGTTTATGGAGATGTGGTTCCTGTCGAAGAAATTCCGACGATTAAGGGACCAACAGTTGACGGTATAATTGAAATTGCACGCGGCTGTGGGCGTGGTTGCGCCTTCTGCGTACCCACACTTCAACGTTACAGGTGCCTTCCGCTGGAGCATATATTGAAAGAAGTGGAAGTAAACATGAGGGCTGGGCGGCGTCCACTGTTGCACGCCGAAGACGTCCTAAGGTACAAAGCAAACGGGATTGAAGTCAATAAACAAGCTGTTGTCGAACTTTTCAAAGCCGTCAAAAGCTATCCTGGTGTCGATACAGTTGGGATCAGCCACTTCGCCCTTTCATCCGTGGCTAGCGCGCCAGAGCTGATAGAAGAGCTATCTAAACTTCTTGAAGTAGGCAAGAACGGCGAATGGATGAGCGGTCAAACAGGAATAGAAACAGGTAGTCCAGACCTGATTAAAAAGTACATGAACGGAAAGTGCAAGCCTTTTACGCCTGAAGATTGGCCAAACGTGGTGATAGATGCTTTTGAGGTTTTGTCCAAGAATAACTGGGTTCCAGTTTCAACTTTGATTATTGGGCTTCCAGGCGAAACAGAAAAGGACGTGGAATTAACGATAAACCTCATTGAAAAACTCAAACCCTTCAAGAGTTTAATAGTTCCTCTCTTCTTCGTAGCTGAAGGTGGAATGAAAAACCGAACAGAATCCTTCACAGTTCACGAACTTACGCGCAGCCGCTCTGAACTATTCTTGAAATGCTGGGATCACAACCTTAACTGGGGCGAAACCTTGCTCCGCGAGTACATTGTTACAATGAATGGAAGCAAAGGGTTCGGCATACGCTTCATCTTCTCCTACGGCATAAAACAAAGCAGGGAACTTATCCGGCGGTGCCGAGAAGAATACAACTATGACATTCAAGCCATGATTAAAGACGCCAAAAACGGCAATCTGAAAACTACGTCTTTTCCAATTCGCGTCGTATACAAACTTGTAAAGCCAATTACAGGTCTTATACCCGGATAACCAGCGTATTTACTATGCAACTATGACGTCACGGCGGCATGACGCATCTCGACCAGTTATTTCTCTGCTAATTTTCCCAAGCTTGCCATTCTTCCAAGCGAACTACGTCGCTTAACGGCTTATATTTTCTCTCTTGAACAGTTTCAGCAACGAAACGAACTTAATTTTTTACAGAGGGCGACTTGTAGAAGGTTAACGCCACTTGTTTGACGCGTTATTGCATTCAGAAGAGTTTCAATCTGTTTTCAATAAAAAGTTGCAGTGGTCTCAGAAGCATATACGTCTGAAATATGTTTCCTACGTGAATAACAACACACCAGTAGACTTGAGGGGGCTTAATCGTTTGCCATGAAAAGCGTTGAAACATCGCAGGCGTAAACGGCGCAGTGAATCTTTTAACTCTGTCGGCGGGAAGTCCCCAGCGTTCAGGCTGGGGATGAAAGCCGAAAAACTTTTAGCCATTACCAACGTATATAATGCACAATAGGGAGGGGCTACCTCGAATCTAAGCCCG